>Ga0209700_107110_pt1 | contig 16300 bp, 7 predicted proteins | sample SiratroredBW_FD_187528 | JGI IMG/M metagenome (GOLD analysis project Ga0209700, IMG submission 187528) | Root nodule microbial communities of legume samples collected from California, USA - Siratro red BW (SPAdes) (version 2) | ecosystem: Host-associated > Plants > Roots > Nodule | place: USA...
AATAAAAGTGTTAAAAATACCAATAATATTAGTTATAATATTAATAATATCAATAAAAATATTAATATTATTAATAATATTTATCTTTACTAATGTTATTATTAATAAATCAATATGAACATCATTAATAAGAGATAATAGTACACTACATTATTCTGTATGTAACGAATATTATTTAAAAAAATTATTTACATTTTTCTCTTCTTTTCAATTTTATTACTACCTTTATATTTTATTTTTACTTTTAGTATATTATTATTATTATTAACAATGTGCACCAGGTGAGATTCGAACCCAAGTTCCACATGCACCAACAAAACTGAACTTACCACTAAATCAGAGCAACACTATTATCATAATATGATTACTAGCATTCTTATTATAATTATTGTTGTTATTATTATTATTATTGTAATTATAATTTCTATAATTAATAACAATACTAATATTAACATTATTAATAATATTTATAATAATAATAATAATGATAATATTACTAATAATAAAATTAATAATATTATTAATGTTAATAATAATAACATTAATAATACTATTATAATAATAATATATTAAAAATAATAATATAAATGTTTATATATGATCTTTTATACGAATTTAATTTTTATGTAATAAGTCTGGATAGAAATTCGTATGTAATTTCATACAATGTTGATTTTTAATATGGATTATATTATATATGAATTTACATACGGATTAAATCCGTATGTAATACCTTGGAAAAAAAATTCGTATGTAATTTCGTATGTAATGTTGAGTTTTAACATAGATTATATTGCATATGAATTTACATACAGATTAAATCCGTATGCAATATCCTGGATGCAAATCCGTATATAAAAGTCTGTATGTAATGTTGATTTTATATAAGGATTTGAATCCGTAGATAATTCCATATGTAATGCTGATTTTACATACGAATATAAATCCGTAGATAAAATTCCGTATGTAATATAAACTTTACATACGGATTTTCATCCGTATGTAATTTTCGTAGATAATTTCACTTTTTTTTGTAGTGGTAGTTTTATCCATAAATATAAGTTCTTAAGTATTACCCACGGACCTAGATCCATAAGTATTATCCACGGACATAAGTCTGTAGGTATTACCTACGGAAATAGTTTGTGGGTAATACCTACAGACCAATATCCATGGATAATACTTACGGATCTGTGTCTGTGGGTAATATCTACGAATCTATGTCCGTGGGTAATACCTACGGACTTAAATCAGTAGATAATACCTACAGATATATATCCGTAGGTAATAATTTGTGGGTAATGTGAATTTACCTACGGATACAAATCCGTGGGTAATAATCCGTGGGTAAATTGAGTTTTTCTTGTAGTGAAATAGGTTTATTATTGATGAGTTGAATTATGGTAAAGAAAACATGACAAAATTGAGTTTTTCTTGTAGTGAAATACCTTTTTACGCACATCGGTTGAATTTGTGTGTCTAGGTTTTTTGCATAATATGATGTCTCCTGGATTTTCTGATGATGGAGCAATTATTTATCCTATAACTAAATATATATAACAAATTACTGACTTAATTTTATCTATAATACTTGGTCAAGAAGAAATTTATTTAAGAAACACACCTTATCAATTAGATGAAGACCAAGAAATTTAGGGTAAATAATTTACATCAATTTTTTTGAAAGACATTACCCCATCATCGACTTAAATTGAAATTTGGTATATCTGTAATTATTTTAAGAAACATTGATTAAGCAAATAGTTTTTGTAATGAATTAAGGTTACTATTATTACAGGCTCTAACACTGGTGATAAAATATTTATACCAAGAATGGACTTGATTCCTTCTACTTTAGGATTGTCGTTCAAGTTTTAGAGAAGACAATTCTCCAAATGTCTTTGTTTTGAAGTGACAATAAATAAGAACCAAGGTTAATCTCTTTCTAAAGTTGGATTTTTATTTTTCATATTTAGTATTCATACATGGTCAAATATATGTCGCAATTTCTAGAGTCAAAACAAAGAAAGGATTGAAACTGTATTCATTTTGGATGAAGATGTAAATGTAACCACTACAACTACAAATGTGGTCTACAAGGAAATATTTGAAAAACTTTAAAATCAAATGCATATAATCTTGGATGAACCATTACACCAGAGAAGCTTTATAGTTATTGAAGAATTAGGGTTTTGAGGTGTTGCTCATATGACACGTTCCATTCCTTCCTCGTGGTTTCTTGGTTTTGCTCTCATTTTGATGATGTGGATCGTTGTACGTGGTGTGGCCTATGCTTCTAATGCATTTGTTGTTTGGTCGGGTCTTGCATTTAGGGTCTTTTGCAGCGTTGCTTTTGGGTGTAGCTGTTTAGTGTAATTTTGACCTCTTTACCTTCCTTTGCTTCTTGGCCGCATATGCTCTTCCCCTACAGGTTTCATAATACCTTGAGGGTGCCTTCAAGGATCATGGAGTCTTTAAGTTCCTAGTCAAGCTTGCTTGAGGACAATGAAAAAAATTTGCACAAGTTTTTAACAAAGCTTGTAATGTTCCTTTTTCTCAGCTTTTGTCTCTATGTATCAAGGGTGACTTGTTACCTGTTCAAATCCTTGAAGAGTTGTATCTGGTGGGATTAGATGAAGGCAAAATCATCTATATGGTAAGGTTTTGTTAAACAAATGAGACAAACTCCTCACACATATGAATCTTTATAAGAAGTTGAGTACGATATGAAGCTGTTTAATGTTGTGGAAAGTGATTCGTTTGAGTGAGGACTTTTAACTATGGCATAATGTTGGGAATGTATGCATGGCTTACCTATGAGATATTGACAACCGAAGACAATTTTCTCAATTGCACGTGGGGTTGAGACTCTCATAGCGTTAGATGATTGCACTATGAAAAAAATGAGAGGTTTCTTTGCCTGGGTTATTGTGAATGATGATCTTGTCTCTACTTTGCTTTAAATTTTGGTGGAGCATTTTGGTTTTTCTTTTATGTCAAATATAGAATATGAACAACTTCCTCCTTTATGTTCATTTATCAAAGTGATAGGTCATAAGCTTTCTTTTGTAGTGGTAAGCACGAGGAACATAATGAAAAAATTTAAAAACCAAAGAACAGTTTGTGCCAAAAGTCTTAGAGAATAATTGTGAAGGTGTTGTGTCTTCACAATAAGAAGTTGTTTCTCAGTCTCCTTCTAAGAGGGATGTTGATGTTGTTGCGGCTGTGGATGTGTCAAAAGTCTTAGTACATGATGTTATTCTTCAGGAAAAATCATGATAAACATAATGTGTTAGAACAGTCACAACCAGTACAGGTGTAATTCCTTGAAAGCAAAAAATCTGTTCTTGATAAAAATTCTTACAAGAGAGTGAAATAATTCCTGAATAAGAAAGAGGAATGAATGAGAAATCTTAACAATTTATTAATGTTCTCCCGAGTTTTACAGGAAGTAGAATTTGATTTTTAAGAAATAGGTTGTGGACATTATTTTATATTATTCACATTATTTTTATCTTTAAAATAATTTTCTTATAAGAGAAAATAAATCATGTAAAAAAAAGCTTTCCATTTAATATCCAATACATTAGACAGTTAAACATATATCGTGAAGATGATTATGTAATTCCAAAAAAATACTTTCGTCTTATATCTATAATGAAGACAAAATTTGAATTTTTTTTTATATAATAATAAAATTAAACACTTAGAAGTTGAATTCATATGATAATTTACATGTCCAATGTACTTTTCGTCTAATGAATATTATTTTTGATGTATTTTTATAAAGTACTGAATTTAAAACATCTCTATTTTTTCAATAATCAATTTGATTTTTCGTAATGTATAAAGAATGTTTTGTGTAAGCAGTGTGATGAAGGTTTTTATTAGATATTTCAGATGAATTATAAAATTTTATTCATTAAAATAACACTAAGAGTTAATAATAAGATAATAAACCAAAAAACCAATTGAAATACTCTACCAGACTTTTACACATTCATCTAATTGTTTACTTAACTTAATAGGAAATCGATCATTATGGAAGAATGCTGAAAATAGTCATTTTTATCATACGATAACTTAATACTACACTCTACAGTAAACTAAAAGTCTCAAATTAAAATAAATAACTAAATCTAGTAGATTGATTTTCAACACAAATTTATTTCTACTAATATTTGGCATGCAATTTTAGTTAGATTATATTCTTAAATCAATTTTTTATTTGAGTTTATTATTTTAAAAAAATATTTTCAAATAATCTTATTTAAAATTAATAAAAATATTCATGGACATCCATAAATAAATTTAGAGACCTACTACTCATGATTGCCCCGATGTATAGTCATTTAAATAGCGACCACAAAGTTGGTTAATTATTTATTTATTTCTTTTGTTACTCTCTTGATTTTAAATTTAAAAAACACTTAAATTATATAAATATATTTTCTAATTTCTTTAAGCAATTAATTAACGACACTTATTAAATAAAGTGAAGAAATTACTTACTCACAATTTTGGTAAATCAAACGAGATGAACTAACAAACTGAAAATTTCTTTACTAATCTAGATTTTGGTTGTATTAGAGTGTAGATTTGAGATAAAAAATATATGGAAAGTTTGATTGTTTAGATTAAAAAAAAATAATGATATTTGAATAGAAAGTTTATAAAAGTTCGTGAATGATGTGATGTGTGTGATTAATAAAATAATTTTTTAGTAGATGAAATTATAACTTAAATTAATTTAAAATTAAATATAATTAATAAATTATTATTTTATTAATTATTTTAAAATAAAAATTATTAATTATTTTAAAATAAAAATTAAATTACTATTGTTAACAACATTATTATTATTTTGTAAATTTATTTTCATTATTATTATAATTTTAATTTATTATTATTATTTAATTTATTATTATTATAATTATTATTTATGGTTTTATTATTATATTTAGTTTTTAATATTAATATCACTAATATTTTATTTTTTTAATTGTCGTATTTTTATTATTATTTTATAAATCTATTGTTAATACTTTTTGTATTTTTATTAATCTTTTATTATTATGATTTTATAATTTTATTAAATTTTTATTATTTTAGTAATTATTAATATTATTATAGTATATTATATAATTAAATTATTATTTTTATAAATTTATTTTGATTATTATTATATTTTTTAATTTTATTATTATTATTTTTATAATCTTATTAAAATTACTATTATTAATAAATATTATTATATTATATAATTAATTATATTGATTTTAGTATTATATAAATATAAAAATTAATATATTAATAATTAAATTAATTATTTAAAAATATTTTAAAAACACTTTCTCTTTAAATTCTCGCTGCATATAGGAGAAAGTAAATAGAGAATTTTTTTTTCTCATTTTCAATATTTTAATAATTTAATATTCCTCGTTAACTTTTTTTACAGTTAATTCATTGTCGCAAATCTGTCCTCGGAAGCAAACGCACCGTTAGTGACGAATTAGAGGTTGGGTCCATTACACCATTTTATTTCAGAGATTACATTTGAGAGTCACAAAAGGTGAAGTCAATGGTTGACTGCTACAATAAGGATGAAGAAGGTTCCGGGAAGGGGTGGTGCGTGTGGCCCATTAAATTAATGGAAATCAGGATGTTCATTTCACTTGGTCCTGCTGCAAGTCACCACATTCGGAAGATTTCACACTACTGATAGAGATGTTTTTTTTTTTCTTTTTCATTTTTTGTATTGCTTTTAGTCCCAATCAAATTACCTTTTAATTGATTTGGAGTATTTGGTTGACAGGTTTTACCAGCATCACCATTACTTATTTCCCAAGTAAAACCTGTACTGCCACCCGACAAAATATCCAATTTCAAACACCATGAATTGATACCACTATCGTTGGAAGAACTGGAACTGGGTTTGATTTGAAGACAATAAATCCCCACAAAGATTATTGTATGCACATACTCATAATAACAATAATGAATGAAATAATATTACTTTAGAGTCTTTAAACTTATGATTAAAATGGAGTTATTGAATCCATATAGTATTCCAGTTTTAAGTATATATTCAATAATATGGTTAGAATTAATTATTTTGAGATATTATTTTTTTAAAATTTAGAATTTCATCATAATTTTATAAATAATATCTCAAATAAAAATGTTGTAATTAAATTATTATTAGTGTCAACTTCTAAACAATGTAAAAATATACTAAAAGTGCTAAAGTTTAGTTTAAACGCTTGACGGCTATAAACGTTAAGCTCTTATGTATAATCTTCTAAACAATAATAAAAAAATTAAATTTCTTTTAATACATATCTTTCATCTATGGAATTAGTCATCACCTATTATATAGAGACCAAATCCAAATCTTCAGAAACAAAGTTTAGATATAGAAATGTGGATTGATGTAGTTATAACTAGAAATCAAAATATAATAAAATATTTATTAAACGTATTGCGTATTACAAAGTGAAATTTTACATCCAATGAAAAAAAGAACATCAAAACATTGTATCTAAGTTTTTCTAATATAGAATGCACTAATTCATATGTGCAAAATTTACTTTTAATTGGAGGTGTGAAGAAAAGGGGAAAATAAAAAAGTGGAAGTCAAAGGATTTTGAAAAGGGTTTGATGCAAGTTGGGAAAATTGAAGAGAAAGGGACAATATATGAGTGGAGGAATTAAAAATGGGTGGTGATGTAATCACCTTAATCTCTGCCCAAATAAATGCGTTTGAAGGAAACATCCAGGTACCTTCCACACACCATATTCATAAGTCATGCATTACGTTTCTTCAATTGAATCTGCATTTTTTTATTCACTTTCTTGCACATCACATCATAGGGATATTCTCTGATACCTTTTATTTTTCTATATTCCCATGTCATTTAAGGTTCAAAAAGGCAGCATAATTAGGCACTTAGCAACAAGTAAACAAAGTGAGCATAGGAAAAAGGTAGAATGCATGCAAAACTTTTTGATAAATTTGTCTAATGTTTCTGACTACTACATGCATGCATGTTTTTTAGTGCAAGTGCCACAGTATTTGAATTTAACATTGGTCTTCTTTTTATGATTATGGCTAAAAAAGCAAGAGAGCTGAAATATAGTTTTATAGTATAGTAAGTATGCGTTAATTTGTGTGCCGCGCCCTATTTTTCTTTACTTGTTTGACGCACCACCAAATATTGTGGCTTGCTAAACGAATACACTGTTTATATTATAGGTTTGTACATGTTGCTTATGATCAAAAGTAAATGTTTTTCAATTCCCCCAACAAAAGAAAAAATGCAGCATTAATAATTAATCTGTGAGGGGACCCAACACAGTGTTGATTTTTCGCATCTCAGGCCATTGTCACATAGTATATATGTTAAGATGTTGTGATTCATGAACTTAACATTTAATCAATAATTAATGTGATGGAGTACCTGACAGTGATACAAATACTAAGAAAAAGGAAAACGTGTGAAGACTATACTTTTGGTTGGCGAAGGCATTGTTCAATATCTTGGAGGACAAGAACCTAAAAAAATGAAACTGTGGTTGGTGTGGTTTTGGTGAATTAGAGATTAATTAATTAAACGCGAAAATGAAGGTAGGTAGGTGATGACGCTGCTTTGCGTACGTCTGCGCCAATGGACTAATTTGACGTATTGTTTAAACTGGGCGTTGAATTAGGGTTATAGATCAAATGTATTGCTATTTAAATTAGATGAGGAATTGAATAGTTCTCGATACAGATTTCATGTTTAATAATTTTACTATGATTAAATCGTGATGCAACTTATATTAAAATAATAATAATTTAACAATTCTCGATCCTACTTAATTAGTTAGATTTCTTTGACCAAATATAATAATAATTATTATTAAACGATAATAAAATATATTAAAAATATCGTATCAAAACTTTATAACTCGCAAAATTAAAATAAAACATATTTTGTTTTTCATTTTTAAGTAAAAGCAATTATTGAGGGTAATAAATTTACCTTTAAAATAACAAAGCAGAAAGTGTATATGATGTAAACGTTTACTTTTACTGTTAAAGTTCATGTATTTGTGTTTCTCTTCTATCTTCATAAGAAAAATATTAAGAATTATGTTACTTTTTATCATAAGTCTCAATAAAGTAATTTGAATTTGAATAACTTAATTGGGAAATTTTTATTCAGTCAACAAGTGCATGAGAACTTGTTTAATTGGAACATATGATAACTTATTTAATTAGACAATTGTTACTTCAAAACTTAAAAAAAAAAAACAAAAAACAAAAAAACCAATTTGACCCGTTGATAGAACAAATTTCAAGATGATTTGGAGGATTTAACTTTTTCTTCGTTTTTTTTTTTGTTCTTGGTATAAGAACAAAATTTATATTTGATTTGTCTCCAACTAAATGTAGAGAAGCAGATATGGCTTCAACTAAAATTATCTGAAAAAAAAATAATTTAATAATAAAGAGTATTCGAAAGATGTCTTAATATTTATACAAAAAAGATGTTTATGCTTACTGTCTTCTAGTTGTTTTGGTACTCACCTTACTTTACACGATATCATTACAAAAAAAATATCTATCCCTCCCTATATTAGACGCAGTATACAAAATGTCATTAAGGTCTACCACCCGCAAGCACTAATATCCATCTATGTACTACCCTTATAATGTCCCTAAAAATGACAAATACTTGTAGTAGTTTTCCTTCAATTGTTTGATAGGTGAACCTTGTGCTACCAAATAGAATAATGATTATAGCACTTGCATCTAAATTTGCATCGAGACCAGCACCATGATAAGTCCATGTGAGTAATGAGATCTTATAATCGACAATGCCTCCACCTTAACATCACCAAAAGCCAAGACGTAGTTGGGACCACCAGTTCCAATATCTGATATAAATCTCACAAAACAAAATGCATCTGTGGAGTGTGCAACTTCTACATCTTAGTACTCTTGATCTAGTTAATTCATCCCATGTTATGTTGTGATTCCAGTATATAAGCTTGTTCTCCAAGTATTATCATGTAGAGAATCTTATCACCATAATTTTTTTTGTGTTTTGTAGCAGGTTTACCTGCTCTCCCGGTTAATAACTATGTACAGTCCTAACTAAAATATAGAGCAGACCTTTTACCTGTTACAAGGATGTTTCCCAGGCTTTATACATTACTTACTCTCTTTATCAAACCCAATTTATAGGTGACAGTTCCATTTTAAGTTAATGTTTTGAGACAGTGTAACTAATTAGAGTAATGTAAAATTCACTTTGTGATTTTTGTGCTTTATTTACACCTATTCTTTTAGTTGTGCCATCCAAAAGATTTCTTCTGCATCTACTCTCCTTCTTGGAAAACTATCTTGTTTTTTTTCTCCAAATCTCTCATATAATTGTCACCCATGCCATTTTTCACGCTAGCTTTTGATTGTTATCCAAAATGTGGAAATTTTGGAAGTGGTTTGCAATCATATTATTGTTACTCTCTTTTGATTATTTGATCAGCAAGTGTACGGAGTACTCAAATAATATAAAAAATAAATACGAGTATTGTATGAACAGGAAACTGAATTGTAATTGATAATTGAAATTGTATCAAATTATAGTGAATAAAAAAATATATATAGAGAATGAGATTATACTAATTTCAATTGAATAACAGAATCTTAAATAAAACAATTAATGATTGAATGGATGAAATTTATATTAATGAAGATCTTGGGATTTAATTATATTAATCTTCTTCTTATACACTATTTTACCGTTAACATCATCTTCCTCAATGACCATTTTGCACAAATAAAAATGATTCAACCTAATTCCTCTAGTATTGAAATTCAAAAATTAAAATACCAAGTTCTGTCGCCAGTTACTTGAATATATTAATCCACATTAGGCACAGTTGCTATAAACAGCCATTACATTATAATTCATTTTTGAACCTATACACGTAATGTCAAAAGTGCATTCAAAGTTGAGAAATTACATTTAATCCCAATAATAAGGCACTTAGCTACTCATGGTAGCCATGAAAAATACAAGATGAAAGAAAAGAATAATAATCTCGTCCCCAAGCGGCAGCCATTAGCCATCAGTGAGTGATGATCCCTTTGACCTAGTTTTTAGATTTTTATAGCTTTTTTTTTCCTTCTTAGGTCAACATTTGCAACCGTTATTTTGTAGCAATAAATTTGGATTCTTTTCAACCCTAATCCTACACACCCACTTTTTTCAAAATTTATCTTAATTGGTCTTTTGTCCAATCTCTAGGTAAAGAATTATGCTAAGGGTAATACATTTAGACTCCAAAGGTGATGAAATATTTGTTTATTTTGATAAGTGGTTGGATTTTGTGATACTTTATAACATGATCTAATAGTATATATACCATCGTCTTCTTCTAGCCACACCCAAACATCATTGGTTTCTCTTTTCCATGTTACCCTGTATATTTGTGATAACAACTCATTTTCATTTTCTGTTTCCTAAGAAAAACTCTCTAGTCTCCATGTTAGGTTTCAATTTCAAGTATTATTGTTCCAATCACCTACTTCTCCCACAGTATAGTCCTTATAGAGTGAAATGAGATACAATTTAGGGAACCTTTCTTTTTGTATCTCTTTCGTATCCCACTTATCATCCCAAAATCTAACGTTTGTCCAATCACTTAGTTCCCACTTTATTCTACTATTAAACCAATTAGACATGGTGCCTTCGCCACATATTTTACATAAATCTCTCAACCACCAAAACTATTTTTGATAAGCTATATTGTCATCCATATTCCTCCATGAATCATGCCTAGAACGTATAACATCTTTCCACTATTCATTTTTCTTCAATTCAAGCCTCCATTTTCAGTTTACTAACATGACAATGTTAAACCTTTTTTTTTTATGTCTTTTATACCCGTTCACCTTCCTTTTTTGGTTTGCATACATTTGTCCATTTAACTCATGATATTTTCCTTCCTTCACTACCCATCCCCATAAGATTTTTTCTTGTATTCTTGTTATTTATTTACATACACTTTTAGGAACTTTATAAAATGATATATAGAATGATGGCAGCGCTGAAAGCACACATTTTATCAAACATACACGACTTGCAAATGACAGTAGTCTACCTTTCCATTTAGTTAGCCTATTCTTAATTTCATCAATGATATGTTTCCAAAATTGAACTCTTCTGGTTTCCCCTATTGTTATTTTGAAGTATTTGAATGGTATTAACATGTAGCTACAATTGATACAACACATCCTTGAGTACACCTATTACAACTATTTAACTTTTATGGAACTTGTAGACTATAAATCATTTCAAAATTGCACAAAATGATTTTTATTGCCATAGTATTTTGGTACTTAGGCTCACAAAAGATTAAGGTGTCATTTACAAACTCTAGTAGGGCAACTTCTACACACTTCCTTCCCACTTTCACTCCATGGAAGAGGTTTTTCTTAATAGTTTTTCTAACCATACCAACTAGACCTTTTGCTACTATTAGAAACGGTAATGATGTCATTGAGTCACCTTGTCTTAATCCCCTCCTAGGTTTACATTCCTCTTTACGACTATTATTCATCAGAAGTGAGATTGTAGAAGATTTTAAATAAGATTTTATCTATTTTATTCATATACTCTTTAAGACTTTTTCATAGTCCACTTTTACTATAACCCGTCTTTAAGTGATAAGGTGATTCATTTTTCACAAAATGTTATCTAATAAGCCTTGTCCACTTAAAAAAGTTGATTGGTTGTTGTCTATCAATCCTAAAATTATGCTCTTTATCCTATTTATCAAAATCTTAGAGATAATATTATAAAGCAGGACACCAAAGTATAGGGCTAAATTCATTCAAACTAAGTGGGTTATCTTTTTAATACTAAAGACTAGAAATGATGCATTACACTTAGTATGAATCCCGGATTATTAGAAATTTTGACTGCATTTATAACCTCCCTCTTTAAAGTCTCACCGTTACATTTTATAAAGTGGATTTTATATGCATATGGACCCATTTTTTTTCTGCTTCCACAGTGACTCAACCTTCAATATTTCTTGGTCAGAACAATTTCTACACAACTATTCATTTTATGCAGCAGAGATTGATGAAAATTGGATTTCGTCGTGATTCAATCGACGTCCATGTTCTACTAAGGAGCGGGTGTCACTCTTGAGTCGTTAAAACACTTTTTCACATTTATTATTCCACTGAACTTTTTTGTGATGTTTTGAATTGTTTAAAAAATGATTTAATTTCTCAACCAACTTAGAAATATTTTTTCACGTCTATCATTCCACTAAACATCGTCATTGTGTTGTAATGTTAATTATCTTTAATAATCCTTCAAATGTAATGGCTCCCGTGCAAATAATTTTAACCATCAAATTGAAAAGAACCCATGATATTTGGAAAATCATAAGGAACCAAAAGATAATTTCACTTTGGACATTGAATAAAATTACAAAAAAAAATATTTAATAATGACTTATTTGGTAAAAACAAACTGAAAATTAAGGAGGTTCCAATAATCATGTTTACGATAAACATGCATGGAGTACGTGCATTGGTCCTCGTGGTGGTGCATGACAACTCCATTGGTGATGCAACTTTCAATATTGTTATCGCTAATATGTGGTGCATCTTTATAGGCCACCACCAACCTCAACGAGTGGCAGGGAGGACAAATCTTCCAAGTTCAGGAACTATAATGCCAACTTGAATTATATATAGGGAGATAAATAATTTTTTTTATTAACCACACAAATTACATTCCATCATTTCTATTTGTAACAATGAAATTCTTTAAATCAAGGAGATAAAAGTTTATTGAAACAAATAGGAAAACTTTAAAGATATTTTTTTTTCAAATTAATATGGATATCTTAAGGATGTTTTCATCATAATAATTTTCTATTTACAATAAATAAAGTAGGAAAATCTCAAACATACATTAAAAGTTTTAAAAAGGATCTAAACATTTCGTACAATCAAAAAATATCATTGAAGTTCACTTTCTAATATGATATCAAAATTTATTCTGGATTTATTAAAAGGTTACCTGGGTGTTATTTCCATACTAAACCCAATAGTTTTAGAGGTAAGAAAGTGTCTTGGAAAAACTCATGTCTCACATTGGCTTAAAAATAATGTCAGAATATAAATATAAATAATTTTCACTTTATAAACTAATTTTGTAAAGTTGAATTAAAGTTAATTCACATTTTAAAATACTCCTTCAGTAAATACAATTACCTTTTTAGAAGGGATGATGGAAGGTGAAAGATTTAAAACGGAAAAAAATATATATATTAAAGAAAATAAAATTATTTGAATTATGTAAGAAAAGTAAGAAGAAAACAAAATAAATAAGAAACTATAGTGATAAGTTTAAAAGGAGATAAAACAAATGATAATTGATTTTTATGCAATGACCATATTACCTTTATATTGTTAATTTAAATACACAAACAAAAATTACTTCCCTTTAAATCATATTTAATTTTTTGTCTTCAAAACAAATATATAATTGATCATGGTTAATCATAAATTCATCATATACTATTAAATACATTGTTTTTTTATCAATAAATAATAAAATGGATATAAAACCAAATATTTGAGGATACTCTAACTCTTATATAAGAGAGTGTTGTAGGTTGTACAACCTTCCTTGGCCTATTGATTGCTTAATTCTAGTTTTATTACAATCTTCTGATTTATATTTATGTCTTCTTACAAACATATAACATGAGACTCTCGAATTATATCACAAAGAAAAGCATTTAATTGAACAAAATACTAAAGAAGTCAATTATTCTCAATTTGGTGATTGATGTGAGACATGTCATAAACTCATATGAGTACTTTGCCTACTTTGTCTTTTGAGCTAAGGAAACAACGATGAGAATTTGCTAGCAGTCCTTCCATACCTACATCTACAACATCTTGGAGCCTTGTTTTTCTTTATCTTTTTACTATACTAGAATACTCCCTTAATTATATGTTTGCTCTGCTAAAAGGCTCATCTTTTCATAGCACTTGTAAATTAGAACCTAGCATACCTTTGTAACATTTAACTATAATTCACTTCATAAAATAAATGCCAATAAAGGCAACATTTCTAACACAGACAACACAATTTTAAATTTTAGTTCTTACTCTGCAGACTAACACTTTGATAAACATTGATTTTTAGTTGAGAATTAGGTTAAATCTGAAGGGAGAGAGAGAATAGGGGCGCCGAAATTGAGGAAAGGAGAAAAAAAGAGCATGAGTGACTTTTCGCTTAAGCTAAAGACACAGTCTTGGCTAAAACTCACTTAAAGTTTATCATAAGAGAAGCCCTAAATTGAAGATGTCAATGTTACTAAAGGCGTGACTTACGAAATAACGGTCGCACTTTGACCTAATTCAAGGGGCGAAAGTTATAAAAGGGAGGCTAGGGTCAAACATAGGGATCATCATCACTACTCACTCATCACCTCTCATTCGTGGAGATCCCTTAGAGGCTGCCGTCATCAAGCTCCATTCTTTTCTTTTTCTTTTATATTTTCATGACTATCATGTGTAGCTAACTTCTTTTCTCTTGGGATTGAATGTAATTTCTCACTTCAAATGCACTCTTAATTCTATTTTTATATCATTGAATCCAAAAACCTTTGTTTTACGTTGTTTTACTATATCTTGCTTTATTTTAGATTTCTCATTGTGACTGGAAAACACTATTTGGAATTGGAACTAAACGTAAATGCATTATATGTATAAGTTCAGGAATGGATTATAGTGTAATGACTGCTTATAGCAACTGATCTTAATGTTGATTAGGTTATTCTAGCGAGTAGGGATAGAAGCTAGGTAATTTAGTTTATGAATTTCAATGCTAGAGGAATTAGGTTGAAAATGTTTTTATTTGCGCAAATTGGTAATTAGAAAAGATGATATTGAATTAAGTTAAGAGTATATGTGAAGAATATTACGATTCAATCCCAAGGCTTTTTATTATTATTAAACTCACATTTTTACTATTCGTTGCTTTGTTATAACAATTCTCAATTCATTCACTCATTGTCTATTGTTTATTTGTTCATAATACAATTTGGTGTAATTCAATTTACAATTCCCGTTCCCTGTGGATACGATACTTTTCTTACTACTATATTACTTGTGGCCTCAGTACACTTGTCGAAAATTTGTTAACACACTTCATGCTTCTAAAGTTTTTGCCAGATGATTGTTAAATGCATTATTTTATTGAGTTTCCTCACTAACACTATATCACTAACTAGCAAAGATATTAAGATTTTCCCTTATATGTTCTCACCTCTTCTAGACAAATTAATGGATTTAAACACCAATCAGATTACCAAAAACTTGTCTTTTTATACTAACTTGTTATCCAAGCCCATGTTTTAATTTGAACTAAGGCAAAAACTTCGACGATATCCGATATGAGGTTTCTAAAGATAATCTTACTTTAATGATTCCAAATATTTCATATGATGGCCATCCACACAATTTCCAAAACATAATTGCACTTTCTACTTAGATCTGCCAATTTAAAACTTAGAAAATAATCCTTAACTATGTTATGATGTACTGCTCACACATAATTCATATCTTGCTTACTAGCCTACATGTAAAGAATAAGTAACTAGTAGTCTCATCATATGGCTCACACATTACACACCTTTTATTGATAAGTTGTATTCATAGTTGAGTTGTTGGTAAAACTTTACTTTATCAAATTCATCATATATGGCCTCATCCTCCCCTCTAGTTTCATTCCTTAATCTTTTATACACACTCTTACTGAGTACTCTAAATTTTCCTTTCCTTTCCAAACCAACTCATTCTCCTATCCCTTTGCATTGAACATTCTCAAACCTATTAGATAAAATCTTCTAACATTGATTTCTCGCATTCAAACTATTTTTTTCTCCACTTGATATTCCATTTCCATTGATTTTTTTGTCATACTCCTACCTTTACTTTGTCCCTTTTTGGTTGAAGATGGAATATACTCCAGAATATTTATCTCTGAGCAAAGTTTCTCCTATTATAAGTCATCGTAAAACAAAATTTTAGATCATTTTCCAATTTTTCAAGAAAGGTTAACCATCAAACCAGTTTACTAAGAAATCTAAATATTGTCTATTTACATAATTAATTATATAAACTCTAAGCTTATGTTTAAAGCTACCAACTAATTATATATATATATATATATATATATATATATATATATATATATATATATATATAAAA
>Ga0209700_107111_pt1 | contig 16299 bp, 11 predicted proteins | sample SiratroredBW_FD_187528 | JGI IMG/M metagenome (GOLD analysis project Ga0209700, IMG submission 187528) | Root nodule microbial communities of legume samples collected from California, USA - Siratro red BW (SPAdes) (version 2) | ecosystem: Host-associated > Plants > Roots > Nodule | place: USA...
TGACTCTAGAAGCAGTTGACAAGCTTTGCAGACAACATAAGTTCTTTTCAGACATCATGAATCAGAAGAGCAAGTTCGACAAGGCTTGCAAAAAATCCTATTTGGAGATCAAGTGCAAAAAGCCCTCTTTTATCCATTTCCATCATCACACAATATAATAAAATGGATATAACATGAAAATTTCAAATGAAAATAAATCAACCAATACCAAATAAAATTACACATACAATTAAAAACTATAAAATATGAGGCCAAGAGGTTTTGTTACTGTACTTGTCTTCAAGGAAGTATTTTGAACAGTCTAAACTTGCCAAATCTGAAATAGAAAACAAAAATTATTACTTCATCATAATACAAGTAAAAAATGAAAGAAAATGTTTTCTATATCTAAAGTTCAAAGTATTCTTCATCTAAATTCTATCTAAAACTTCTATTTATTTATTCATTCATAATAATAACATTAGCCATTATAGTAATATTGAGTGAAAAAATGTTCTTTTAAATTTAAAGTTCACATGTTCTTTGACCTGCATAGTTAATTTTCTTTACTGTATCAGTGATTGGTGGAACTCAATGTTATATATATATAAAGAAAACATTTGATAAACCTATAATACATTATTTAACTTATTTATTTTATTTTATTGATTATTTTAATATTTTCATTTTAGTTATTCATTTTATTATAATGTAATGTATTAATACGTGTTAATAACATTATTATCAAAATAATTACAATTATATTATAGTTAATTGCATAAATAAATATATTAATTAAATAAAGATAATCTATTATAAAGATAATTAAATAAAAATAAAACTTAAAAGGTACGGATTAATTTTATTTTGTTTTTGATGACTCTGTCAGATGATAAGGAAGCATAAACCGACTTAATAAAAAAAGTTAGATTTAATGTTTTAGTTATTTAATTATCTTCTATATATCAAGCTGATAGGAAAGTATAGACAGTGTTCAGTGTTCTTTCCCTTTTACCTAATTATTCTCAAACAAACAAACAAAGGAACAAATAGAACAGATAATGTGCAACAGAACCGAGATCGAACAAATTCCCTTTCACTTAACTCGCAACAGAATAGAGACCGAAACAAACAAACATAGTGTGCCATGTTGAAAGATGTTTTCTGTTTGGAGAAGATTTTTGGAATTTACTTGAACTAACTGGTCTGATTATTGGTCTAATGCAGTATGGAATTTAATAATTTAATGTTATTCATGTTGCATATGTAGGAATGGCAAAGCATGGAATGGAAGAAGATAAGTAAAGACATAGAATTAGAGTCTATTTCCACAAATCAGTACATAAATACTCTTAGTATAAAAAAAATAAGATGAAAAAAGAGTAGAGAATTTCCTTTCAAATGACTGCATTGTGAGCACCAGAAACAAAAGGATTGAGTTGAAGTTCAATAAGCAAACTACATTTGTAACCACTGACCTGATGAGCAGTGGCAGTTTAGTACCTCGGTTTCCTGGCTTGAGTTGGATGAAATTACCAATGATGTTTCCTCTCTAGGCAGAGGATGGTCCAAAGCAGGTTGCTAATGAGAGAAAACGTAGTCTATCAAATTTCCATCTAGACATTGCAAGAAAAAAACATAACCATAAATCATTGAATCTGGAGAAGGATAAAGCAGTAGTGTCATTGTTAAAGATTCATTAACACATTTCACTAAATGGATTAAAAAATCTTACCTAGATATAACCAATGGGGCTAGCGCTACCCTTTTGATATGGGAATAACAAACCTAGGATTTTTAAAATTGGGGATTTTGACACCTACAGATACAACCTACAAATTGGATGCAATTAGAGAAAGTTTTCGACTTTGCTTAGTTTAAAGATATTCTTGAGAACAAAAATAACAAATAGGAGGTTCAATATCGTTATCTTTCTCAATGGGTTTCATTCGTCATCGTCAACCTAACTCTTTGTTCTTCTATTGAAGTTCAACCTTATCTTCTATTGAAACTCAACCTTACGACAAGAACAAAACAAAAGGATGGTTTAGGTTTAGGCAACGCCATAAGGAAGCTCACATTGAGGGTGACAAAGGAAGTTGAACAACTGTTAGGTTCAAGGAAGCTCACGTTGAGTTGACAAAGGACACTGGAAATAGAGCTACGTTGAGGGTGAGGAAGGGAGTTGTGTTCAATGTGACAAAGGAAGGTAAATGGAAAACGAAGCTAAATCTGAGTTTGGGGACGGGCTGGACAATGCGAGAGAAGCATTCTAGTTTATGACATAACATTTCAATTTTTCAATAATTTATTTTTTTCACATCTGTATAAAAGATCCGTACCAAACACATCCTTATACAGATCAATTCCTTTAAAAATTTCTCGCTTCCACACGCCAACATTAGATACGCATTATACCTACAGATTTTCGCACCAAACCACTTTACTCTTACATACGAAAAAAGTCCGTATGTAACACGATTTTATATACGGATAAAAATCTGTATATAATAGATTTTTATATACAAATTTAAATCCGTATATAATTATTCGTAGCTAACAACAAATTTTGTTGTAGTATAAATTGTTTCCATTGCCCCCTATCATCACAAAGCATGTGACGTTGGTAAGGAAGACAACAATTTTGAAACAATGGAAGAGCTTAAACTGAAATAGCTAAAGGGATTTCTAAGTCGAACACAAATATCTATGAGATAATTTGGTTTCAAAATGAAAGATCTAGAACAAGTAACCCGACTTTGTTATGCAGGGCTTATTAAATATAATAGTGATGATGGCCCAGTAACCGACATAGTATCCCATGTTGTTGTATGATATTCGACGAATTACATCAGTTATTGTCTTAACCGACGTAATAGGTGTCAATTTTTTAAAAAAGATACAAATTGAATTGGTTTCTATCCATAAACCTTGCAAATTTTATAGTTAGTTGTCCATATTCAGCCAGCCATAATAGAACTTGCATTGAATAAAAGCAACTATAATATTTTTTACAAATATCTACAATGTACACTTATATATATATATATATATATACAATGTACAGAATATGTTATATACACTTATATATATCTACAAATTTCTTCTAACTATAATAAAGTATCTTGCCCATTCTTTTATAATTTCTTCTATTGTTTGGTTGTCCAATGGCTTCTGGTCTTGAAAAAATAGAAATATAGTTACAACAAGTGTTATTAATCATCATTATGTGAAACTTGAAAAACATTTTATTTTTATCTACAATTTACACATTTTCATACCTGGTCCCAAGAGTTAGTGATACAAACTCGGGCTATGGTCTTCATCCAATGGATCACGTAAATTCCGCATTCCTAACTCCCTTTCTTGCTTGTTGCACTTTCACTAAAGTTAAATCATGAAATAAGTCAAAAAATAATTAATAAGTTTAATTTAAAATAAAATTTAGAATTAAATACCTTAGGATATATCCAACATAGGTTTTGGGATGTGGATGTAGATCTTCCGCAAAGAACGTTGCAAACATTAATTGCGTTAAAATCCAAGATGATTAGTAACTAGCATATTATACAAACAAGAGTGATGTATTATTTAAAGTTAATTAAATCATACCCTTGTACTACTTGTTTCATATCTAAACTTGGCTTCCGATGTAGTAAACAGAGCCAAACAACTGTGTTATCCATGGGACAAACAAGCATGAGTTGCCAATGGGACCTAAAATAGTCAATCCATTACTCTCATATTCACTAAATTACTTAAGATCAAAATATAAAGATGTGAAGCTTATGAATGAACAATACGGGCAAAGTAAATCCTCCTTATGGATTCTAAGATCCATATCTGTATATAAGTCTGGCAATCCATTTTTTAATTTCCAAACTTCTGAATACTTTGTGGCTCAAGGAATCCATAAATACCAAGATTCCCTGTGCTATAAACTAAATGATTTATGTACGTGCATTGTTAATATCAATATTAGTAAAAGTGGTTGATGAAACATATTTTATCAAATAACATGTAAAAAGGTATACTCACATCATCCATAACTGAATGCATGCAATGTTTATCATCTGGTTTCCCTGGATGACTTCAAGCACGTCTTGGAGGGATATGTATAATGGTACACCAACATTGTCCACACCAAAGATGGATTCATCTCAAAGAATTGGACAAGGTGAGTCAAATAACTCGTGGGAGATCGTAGCCAACTCTTAAAGTGGATTCACATCTATTTGGAGTGGTTGAGACTTAGGGCTTAAACCACCAACAATTGGTGAGTTCTCCTTCCTCCCATCGTCCTGTAAAACGGAAACAATGTGTATCAATTGAAATAACATTAAGTGTCAATTTAAATAACGTTAAGAGAAATTATGACAATATACCCGAGACCTTCAAAAAATGGTCTGTAGGAGATGTGTAGGCCACACAATAAATGTACCAAATGTCTTTCCCACAAATCTAAACTCTGATATGGGCACTAGAACCTTGGCATTTGCCTATCTAACTTCTTCGACAACCACTCTAACAAAATCATCTCCAAGTGGCACGGTAGGAATCGTCGAAGATGCGACATACACTCTCCTAATTGCCACCAGTTGAGGAGGATTTCCAATAAATAACTTACACCGATATGATGTATCGGTGTTTGTGTCTTCCTCCTCCTCTTCAGCAGCACAACTCCCCTTTGTGCTAACTCTCGGTACTACACGTTCTTGTAGAGGAGTGTGTTGCTGTGAGATGCCCATGGATTCCAACTATTGCTCCAATTCTCTTCTTAATTCATCTCTCAATTGATCTCTTAATTGATCTTTTAACTCATCTCTTATTTGATCTCTTAATTGATCTTTTAATTGATCTTTCAATTGACCCCTTAATTCATCTTTCATTTGAGATATTTGTTCCATTATGCTTGTATTCTAAGATGAGCTAGAACGGGGAGCGGATCCAAAATATTGTCTGACCCCACACCATAACCAGCATCTCAGACACGATGGGGGCGCTCTTCGATGCAAATAGCAGTGGTCAATATGTCCTGTCTTCCTTGGATGACAAAAACTTCCCTAGGGGTTTTACTCCACCAGGGAATCCTGTAAAAAAGAATACAATATGTCAACATTAATTACAAAAATAAGACATCAAATATGATGAATTTATTATTAACTTACAATCTATCGTGCAATCTCTTCGAAATGTGCATATGTCATCTGCCCTCCTGGTTTAGTCCTAGCCAACTTCCATTTCTCATGTCAACTAGGAGGGGATGGAGGAGAAATAACATCTTCTGAAGATGATGTTTCTTTTAATCTTTTTAATGTTTCTTCCATCATCTTCTTTTCCAATAAATCATACCCCTTCCCCCCACCCCTTTCGAGACAATCGGTGGGGGTGACATTCTTATGCTGAATGTCTTGAGCTTTCCTCCTCTTGTCCTACACAATAAAAAATTAAGTTGTGATATCATGTGATTTGATTAAATTGTGATGGAAATAATAAACCTGCCAAGAGGGATCCTCTCAAGTTTGGAAAAATTGTGTCCAAGTCTCTTCATCAATGCCATATTTCTCACAAGGGGACTTCCCCTTGTATTTACCAAAGATGTAGAAATTGGTCAATCTTGTCTTAAAATTTCTTAACTTTATGGCAATGGATGACAAAATCTTCTTCCTAATGAAGCTAGAGGTTTTGAACTCAAAGTTTGTCTGCAAAATAAAATATATAAGTCATTAAACATATAACAAAAATACTCATTACGTAATTAACCTTAAAATGAATGACTTGCACAAAGATCCTGCCAAATCAGATTTTTCTTTGTTTCAGTCACATGATCCTAGTCTGGAAGCAAAATAGAGACCTTTGAACGTGCTAAGACACCCAAATAACTAACAAACTGGCCATGATTAGGGCCTGAAGCCCTACTTGTCTGAGGGTCTATGTCAATTGGAACTCTAGAACCACCAAGACGACTAACAGTAAGAGCTCTCAAGCTTGTAGCTGCTTTAGTCTTCTTTGATGAATCAGCCATGACCTAAAAAAACATAAACATAACATTAAAACTAACAAAATAACAATAAACATTACATTAAATGTTCAAATTAGGTAAAATCAATGTTCAAATTAAAATAAAAAAACAAATAAATAAAAGTTACTTATTTTTATTTTGGAGTGTTACAATGTTCTCCCATATTCTTTCATTGTGATCACTCCGTGTAGCATGTACTTCATTGGAGGTAAGTGTCTTGAGAATGAAGGATTGCCAGCATATTGGACTATTGAGTCGTCGTGGTTATTGACATCATATTCATTTCTCCCTTGGTTGACAACTGACCACCTTTCACTAGAAGGATCTTTAACATAAAAAAACTTGTTTTGCTTGGTAGGCCATGATGAAAGGATCTTTCTTAGAACCTATCTTTGCAAGATTAACCAATGTAAAACCCAAGTTATCAACATGCACTCCTTTGTTACTATCAACCCATTTACACTTAAATACTAGAACTCTAAATTTAACATAGTCAACTTCTAAGATTTCTTCAATTGCTCCAAAGTAACTTATTGTAGCCATCACAATATTGTTGTCTTTTGAACTAGCAAAGTGCATTGACTCTTCCTCAAGGGTGACACCGCTATTCTGTATTGTACTTTTTTTATCCTCAGTGTTTGTATAAAAAGAGAACTTATTAATATCATATCCAGACCATGTTATGACATCAAAGTTAGGTCCTCATGCTAACCATTTCAACTCATCAACATCACAATCTTTTTCACCAATTTTTTGTTTAAACCATTTAAAAAATGTCTTGTTATACTCAATCAACAACCATTTCTCTTTTACACGTGGGTTCATTGACTTCAACAATATTTTGTGTGCATCTATATACGGAAGAACATAATCAGTATTGTTCAAAATATACAAGTGTGCCTTGAGTACCTATTGTTGATCTTTTCGAACTACCCTCACACCTCATGTGCCTTTGCTTTCATGCCTTCATACCGAGACCTCGGGACGCCTATAGTATCTACTTCTGACATATACATGGTACAAAACTCAATTGCTTCCTTTACAATATATCGCTCAACAATAGATGCTTCTAGTCAATATGGATTCTTCACATATCCTTTGAATATCTTCATGCATCGCTCAATTGGGTAAACCCATCATAAAAACACAAGACCACATATTCTAATTTCTCTCACTAGATGAACAATTAAATGGACCATGATTTCAAAAAATGAAGGAGGAAAATACATCTCTAGTTGACACAAAAGAATGATAGCTTCATTTTCTATGTCATCCAACCTAGTAGTATTAATTACTTTCCTATAAATAGCATTGAAGAATAGTCAAAGACGAGTAAGAACTTGTCTAACTTATTTTGGTAGAATTCCAAAAATAGCCATTGGAGAAGAGCTTGCATCAGAACATGACAATCATAAGATTTTAAGCCCATAAGTTTCAAATCTTCCACTGAGACGAGGCTTTTGATATTTAAAGAGTATACTTGTGGTACTTTAACTCCTCACAAATAGTCTTTTCAAATTTTGACAAAGTATGACATGCTAGTGACAAAAATGAACAAAAGATATGGAATGAAAATATTCTCTCTATTGTTCTATTGAGAGCAAAAATAAAGGGTTGAATATATACAAGTAATGTACCCATTACAAGTATAGCTAAAGAAAGAAAAATAATAAAAATAGTTTTGTTCTAAAAGTCTTATATCCATATCCGCTTAAATACATTAGAAAGATAATAATTTCACCCATTTGCTTTTGCTTTTTACGTTGTAGATGTTGGAATCATTGTGTGTAAATAAACCTTGAAGATTACAAGTTCTTAACTGATCCACCGAGTCTACGAGAAGGACCACTCTTAACAACTCTGCATCTTGATAAATGTTATAATATGGTTAACATTGATGAATCAATTGAGTTTCTTGACAAGCTTCGCTTCTTGAGTTTTAAACAGTACACCAAGTTTAAAACTGTTGCACCCTACATGATGTTGGCATCTCTTGAAACTGTGGATCTTCGGTGGTGCAGAAATGAGAGTTTCCAAAAGTATTGGGAAAGATGAAGAAAATAAGGAGAATATATTTAGTCAGCACAAACATAGACAAATTGCCATTTTCAATTGGAATTTTTGTTGAGCTCGAACTGTTGTCCGTGAAGGGATGCCAAATGCTGTATCAGCTACCAGGTGGTATAAGCAAAATGCAGATGTATATCTTGATGTGTATTATCCATACATAAGTCCCAATAATTCCATCCAAGTATGCAGTCCTAATCCTCTCATGCATTCTGATTTTGTTTTTTATTCCCAAAGCTTAGCAGGGTGAGGATCAATTTGCTTTTGTAGGGAATCATGATTTATTTCTTACATAGATGTGGAAGTGGAACGCAACACTCTGGTGTGATCTAGAAGGCAAAGGAGAAGGGTGTTTTTAGAGCAAGAGTGGAAAAAAGCTGAGATTGTATTTGACTTGGAATTGCCTGTGCTAAGAAATCATAGAAAAATGGGAACCCAACAAACAACACTCTTAGAGGAAGTCTAAGTTGGAGCCTAATTGGAGTGTATAAGGAAGGAAATAAAAAGGAGAATATTGAATTCAAAGATCCCATCTCAATTTTTCCATTATGTGACATTCAACCTCCTTCCTCATTATCAAGTTCTTTGTACTATGTCATTAGTAGAGGGAAGCCAGAATGAAGGAGTATAGGTGAATATAAATTAAGCAAGTTTTTCCAATGTTTACAATTACTATGTTAGTTTTGAGTGAACGGGGCTCACAATTTAATTTTGACAGTGCCATATCTATTATCTACTTTTGTGGTACTCTATAAATGCATGGTTTGTTAACTTCAGATATTTCTACAATCACTTTCTGAAGTTTTATGGTCAATTCTGTCTATAAATACTGGGCTTGATTTTGTAAAGTACTATTTAATAGTCCCTCCATTTCCTTACTATTTTCTAACACCACATCCTGACAGTTATAGATAAACAACATGAACTTAAAGTTGTATATCCAATAAAAAGGTTTAGCACAAATTTGAAACTAGGAAGTGTATGAGCACTTCCCATTCTAGTACTTTGGACTTAGACCTAATTCATTGTAACAAAATTAACATGTTAGGTTATGATTTAGAAATGATAAGATATGTTATGATTACAGCAAAGCATACAAAATTAATGTAATATTAGACTCAGATAAAAGCACCAAACTAATACCATTTCAAAAGATGGCATGAAATTGGAAAACAATAGAGAAAGGGGAAAGAAACCTACTGAAATTGTTAAGAAATGATCTTCAGCAATTCCCTTTAACCTGTGCATGACTTGATCCACTCTAGAGATTTTGAAATTATATACCACTGTTTCTGATTGTTCTCATTTAAGCTAAAACAAGCCTTTTTAAATTGAAGAAGTCGTTTAAGCTATAGTCCACAGTGTATGGGACAAATTTTCAAGAGCCGACTTATGAAGTTGATCTGTTCCAACTGTAACAATTGACTAAAATAATTGGTAGCCATTTAGGCTAAGGAAGAAATTCTTTAAGCAGCATAAATCTAATTCAACATCTTTCCACATGATCCATAAAAATTGACACTGTTAACCGGCTTTAACACATACTTAAGAACAATCTGATCGAAAATGGGAAATTGAAGTTGGGTCATCCATATTATGCATGTTGTGAAAGCTTGCCCAAGTTAAGTTGTGATGATGTAGTAATAGGTTAACATGTTACAGATTAGTTTCATTAGTGTAACTTAAATTCTAAAGTTACATATTTATTTCTTTATTTTCTGGATTTCAAATTAGTTTTTTAAAATGATCGCAGTGCTCTATTGATTGTTACACTGGACCTAACAAATCACAAACTCATTGGAAATGGGATTCTTCTTCCTGCACCCCACAATTTTCAAAATAACTATATTACCCTTCTTTAAATTGACTTCGTTCTGAAAATTTTCTTGAACAGGCTTTCTGAATTTTTGGAACTGGATGTTCAGAACATAATTTTCGAAACCAATTTTTCAGAAAAAAGTTTTATAAAACGTATATATTACCTTCCAGAATGAGTTATTTAGAACAAACTTTTTGGAAGGAGATTTTCTTTTGACAATGGGTTCTCTTTCTTCTTCGTCTACAACATTCTCCCGTGAAGTAACGGTGGTGTAACAACGGTGATAGCAACAATGACAATGGTGGCCGCAACAATGGTATGATGTACTGAGTGAGGACTTTACTCTTTTTATAAGTAATGCGGGTGCAGTTAGTAATGATAGAGGTGCAAGAAGAAAAAACCTTTAAAATTTGGATGAGACTATACCAAAGGTTTTGCTTCTTGTATCGTATAATTCCTAATAGTATCCTTAAATTTGACCCTAATGAGCATTCTAGAAAGAAAGTTTCAGATGACCTATTTTAGAAACCTTAAAGTTTCCAAAACATGTATATCTTATACTATTTCAAAACACCCAATCTAGAAAGGTGTTTTTGAATGACCAATCCAAAATATTTGGAGAAGCATACATCTCCCATTTTCAAGTTGTGTAACCCACAAATGTTACGAAATCAGTAATAAGGAAGTTTCTAGATTTGGCAAATGCAAAAGTAAAAAGATGATAGATTACTTGCTGTGGTAGTTTGGGAGGGAGGGAGTGCAAGGAAAGTAAGAGAAAAAAGTAGAATGGAGATGAGGAAGAATTAGGGTTAGAAATTAAATTATAATTTAAGGTTATTTTAGTCTTTTGACTGTTAGTATAGGTGCTAATAGTAATTATGGGGTTCAGGAAGCAAAAGTTTTACACCAATACGTTTTTACACTTTGGTTTGCGTGATTGGATCAAACCATTATCATTAGCACTTCTATGGGCGCTTGTTCCTACATTTCCATGCTTTCTTCTTGCACCACTATTTAGGAAAATAGGAAAATATACTCTTCTAAAATTTGTATTTTGGATTACACAATTTAGAATAGTATGTTTTGTATTTCAAATTGTGTAATGTGGAATAAATAAAAAAAGAGAAGAAGAAGTAAAGCTCTTGAAAATAAAAGGAATTTGAGAGAATACAAGAAGAAAAGTAAAATAACTTCACTAAGAGAAATATCTTAACTTTTGGAGCTCTTGACCAATCAAAGTGAACAACAAGGATTGTCACATCATCTTCTAACTAAATGCAACTTCCATCATTACATGGCCACTTCATCTTTAAGTGAATGTAACTCCGATCATTAGACCTTCTAATTAAATGCAACTCCCATCATTACACTTTCTAATTAAATGCAACTACCATCATTACATCTAAACTACCCCATGCACCTTCACGAATCTACAAAACCACCAATTGCTCATTCATGCATCTTCCTAATTACTTCATGGACTTCTAGGAGATTAGTTAGTCTTAATCCTAGTTATCTTTATTAATATTTTAAGCTTTGGATGTTCTTGAAATATTATAAATAAGACTCCAATCTTTTGTACAAATCATGAAATGAAATGAATTAGAGAGTGAATGAAAGTATCCTTGAAGGTGTTTCTTGAAAGTTGAGTTTCTCCTTTCTCTTGTTGCTTGAGTTCTTATCTTGGGAAGATTTCTCAAGTGGTGGCTCTTCTAGCAATTATCCTTGGAACTCTTCCCACTGGTGGCATGTTATACTTTTTCATCTTCTTCCTTATTCCATTTTGGATTTCATTTTACATTGATAGTTATTTGTTCTATTATTTTTCTACATTTTTGCACCGTTTGCTAACCATTGCTTTCCATTGTTGTGCCAACTTCATTCCTTTCACTGTTGGGATTTGTTTTTCATCTTCCAAGAGGTTGATTTAGATCCTAAACTCCTCCAACAATTCATATCAAACTTTTTAGGACAAATTTGATTGATAGATGTGTGTTAGCTCAGCAAGTCATAACACCATAAGGTATCACTTCTTACAATTTAGTTTAGGGATTAAATATCACGCAATATGTATGACACAACTAAAAAGTTGGGTATGGTTAAAACATAAAAATCATAGGATTACATGTACATATATTCTAATTGGTATTTATGTCTTATCTTATACCTTAAAAGGATGTAAAATCAAAAGTTGGGACGTGAAAGGGTAGATAAATTGAACATAGGGCTAAGAGCATGGCAAACGAAGAGAAAGTGACCTTAGAGTATTTGTCGCATGTACTGCACCCACAAATAATATCTTATATAAAAGGTAAATTTGTTACTTGTATTTTGGTACTGTTAATATTGGGGTGTATGTTGATGTCATATAGTGTAGAAACAAAGGCTAGGTCAGGGTTATAACAACTAGTAGATCGGGGCTATCGAAGGTGGTAAAATGCAGTTCCAAATGGAGACAACAACAAGTGGCTCTTGGAAGCTTGGGGCAACAAATTACATCTTGGCGGCGTGTGACCTGCAAAGCATCTCCTAACAATGGGAGAATTTGACTTTGATAGAAGAAGTATTGTGTTTATGCTACCTGGCTAAGTGATGACTAATGCAAGGTGCCAACATTGGTAAGGTAAGGTTGCTCTCGTAATCAAAGGGGACAACTGTACTGCAAATCAAATTGATGTACAGTTTACAAGGAAGGTGTTGTAGGTATGACAGATAAAACTAAGAGACGAACGCTGATATCAGAAGACAAGGAATATTTTTAATTTTCTTCTTGAAGAGAGAGGAAAAAAATGAGAGCACAACAAATTTTTTGTTTTGAAGAATATATCTCTATTCTATTGCTCTTTTGCTTTGATTTTTCATAAAACATTGAATACAATATATATCTCAGAATAGACTCTTCAACTTCATCTCCTTACTCATAACAATTATGTTATAGTTAACACTATAATTGACATTAAAAACATAATTAAAGGTAATAACTACATATTCCTGTTGAACATGAGCATACACTCTTGAATAAAACTAATTTATTTGAGTTTAATGCCAACAAATTCCTCCCTTAAACTCAAACCTTCCATCATTCATAATCATCTTCTTCAAGTTATTAAACTGTTACTATTATTACCAATAAGTAAATTTGGCATATTCATGGAGTGACCAATTGAGAAACCATAACCAATGATATTTCTTACTTTCATTATTTTTGAAAATTTTTCGCTTGAAGTACTTTTCTTCGCATTCAATGACTGTTTATTATTTGACCAAATCATACATGAGGTTGAAGCATTATTAATTTCAGTAGAGTCTCTCAAATTCGCATGCCTTGTCTCTTTTATCTTTCCCTTATTTCTTGATGTTGCAGCAGAAATGTTTTCCTCTTTTAAAACAACCGCATCACTTTCTTCATCAATTGGAGGATTGACTAATCCATCTTTCAACATATGAACCACAACCTTTGCTTTATTCTTTGCAGCTTCTGTCTCTACTGTTTGGACTTCTAATGCTTTGAACATTTTAAGAACTTCTTCATCCTTAACTTTCCATTCACGCCTAAGAGAGTTGGTATTTATCTTTAAGTTGAGTTTGAACATTCGATTATTTGTCATCTCCACACGTGCAAGCATTATACCACTTTTGTCCTTCAGATACAACATCCTATCTTTCATGTAAACCGAAAATCCTTTCTCTATTAAACATCCTATACTGAGAATGTTATTTTTCAAGTCAGGTACATAATAGACGTCCTCCATAGTACATGTCTTTCCATCCTTTTAGGAAAAACATATTTTTTCCTTTGCCTTTAATTAGGACCTTTATTGAGTCTCCAAAAGACACATGCCCAACTTTTATCTCTTGTATATCAACAAAGAGATGTTTGAGCCCACATATATGATTACTAACACCAGTGTCTAGATACCATACCATGTCATTGTCCATAGTGATGCCTTCATTGGCTATCATGAGGAATCCTTCATCTTCCTCGACTAAATTTGCGACGATTTAAGTAAATGTCCCACCGAAGGCAAGGTTTTGATGAGCTTGATTGCCCGGAAGTTCCTGATACACCCACAATTAGAAAGGGGAAAACAAGATCTCCAAAAAGAATGAATACCCAAGTGATTAAGTAGATAGATGCGCAGGAAATAAAAAAAGAAGGAGATGCACTCTCTTCTTGGCATAGCAATCCCTTGCGTAATGCCCATATTTTCCATAATTGTAACATTCAACATTTGGACTATTAGAACGATCACCTCTTCCACGACCACGTCCTCGTCCACTCTAATTCTGCTGGTTTGTTTGTCTTACCTCTCTATTGTTTCAACCATCATGATCTCTGCTATGACTATAACTGTGACCTCCATGTCCTCGGTTAAGTTGTGCATACATCACCTTATCCTCGTTGATGGTCATCTTTGTTTGTAAGACTTCCTCTAGGACTTCTTGTTTCTTCTTCTTCCTCTGTTCATGTACTTCAAAAGAAGCTCTGAGATCATCGATGGTAATTTCTTCCAAATTTCTTGACTCCTCAATTGCGCATACAACATTTTCAAAGTCATCTGTCAAAGATCGAAGAATTTTCTGCACAACCCTTGTATCTGTGAGGGTTTCTCCATTGTGTTTGAGTTGATTAGTTATTGTTTGCACACGAGTAATGTAACTAGATATATCCTCTGAATCCTTCATCTTCATGGCCTCCAACTCACCTCGTAGAGTTTGAAGAACATCTGCTTAACTATGTTGACACCCTTGAACACTTTTTCCAAGAGGTCCCACGTTTCCTTCGAAGTTGATGTACTAGCAATCTTCTCAAAAATGGACTCATCAACAACTCTATACAACATGTACAAAGCTACCTTATGTTTCGATCTTGTCTCTTTCAACGTTTTGTTCTGGGCCATATTGTATCCGTGATATTTTATGGTTCTTCAAAACCTTTTTGCTCCACCTTTTAAGCATCTTGAGATCCAAGAGAGGCTTTCATTTGGATGCTCCAATTGTCATAATTTGTCATCTTTGTCAGTCTGGGCAGTGACAGATCATTGGTCACACTCACAATCGCCATAGTTCTGATACCAATTTGATATCAGAAGACAAGGAATATTTTTAATTTTCTTCTTAAAAAAAGTGGAAAAAAATGAGAGCACAACAAATTTTTTGTTATGAAGAATATATCTCGTTCTATTGCTCTGATTTTTCATAAAACATTGAGTAATATATAGTCTCATAATACACTCTTCAACTTGATCTCCCTACTCATAAGAGTTATGTTATAATTAACACTATAATTGACATTAAAAACAAAATTAAAAGTAATGAATACATCTCGTTCTATTGTTCGGAATAAAACTAATTTATTTGAGTTTAATATCAACAACCACGACCGATAAAATTGTTGTAAGAAGAAATTCTGCTACTAACAAGACATGCCATGGATCATGTAAAATTACAACCCAGTGTGTAATAAATGTACAACCTCCTTATGATTGGGCATTCATGATGTGTCTAGGCAATGTATTCTTAGAAAGGTTTAGAGGAGGTTATTGGATAGGTATTATGGATTAATCCCCTTAGGCGGTGTAAGGATTGGAACTCCCACTAGTAGAAAAATAGCCTTTATCGTCGGTTCTGAGAGGCTTTTTTCGTCGGTTTTCGACCCGACGTTGACCCAGGAGACGTTGAATCAAAAGTCGGTTTAACAACTGACGTGGTGATTGGACTCACCACATCGGTTAAGAAAATTAAACCGACATGGTGGTTAATATAATAATTATCTTAGAAGAAGCACCAAGTCGGTTTTGTCTCATAAACGACATGGTGAAGAGAACACCTACGTCAGTTGGGTGCCCAAAACCGACGTAGGTGTTCTCTTCACCACGTCATTTTTGGGACAAAACCGACGTGGTGCTTCTCTAAGATAATTATTATATTAATCACTACGTCAGTTATGGTAAAAAACGACGTGGTAAGTCCTTCACAACATCGTTTTTGACCATAACCGACATTGTGTGTGTGTTTTTTTAAATATACAGATTAAATTAGCTGCTACCCACCCTGCAAACAATTCCAGAAACCAGATTTAATTCATTTTTAGTTCACATAATTTAATTCAGAAACAGTTCTGAAATAATATATATAGCAATGTACACTAAAATGGTCTTGTAATACATTAAGAAAACTTCTAATACTAAGATGTACTTCTAAGTTTAAGAAAGAACTTTGCCCATTCTTGTTGAACTTCTTTTATGTCAGACCTTGCCAATGGCTCTGTATCTATAAAAACCTAAAATAAATGTGCAAAGTTTAGTCTTAGAATTTCAAAATTAACAAACATTTGACATATATTATAAACTTATAAAAGAATAACTTACATGCTCCCAAGAATTCATGATCGCAGCTCTTGTTATAGTTC
>Ga0209700_107112_pt1 | contig 16298 bp, 13 predicted proteins | sample SiratroredBW_FD_187528 | JGI IMG/M metagenome (GOLD analysis project Ga0209700, IMG submission 187528) | Root nodule microbial communities of legume samples collected from California, USA - Siratro red BW (SPAdes) (version 2) | ecosystem: Host-associated > Plants > Roots > Nodule | place: USA...
TGCTCAAGTGTGGGATGCTTAACACAAGGCAAAGAGGTCTCTATTTATAACCTCCAAAGGCTCCTCCACCTTGTATTTTAAGCAATGTGGGACTAATTTGGAGAAAATTGGTGGCTGGAATACTACAGTTTGTATCCACAAGACATTTTTTCAAATGAACGTATAAGAAGTTATAAGAGCAATTACAATTTTGTAAAAACATAATACTCTGAAAATTTTCCATGACATTATGTATTTTTTTAGAAAGTTGTAAATCTTTATTATAACATATTGATTACTACTGAAGTTCCAATTTTGAATTTAAAATAACAGAAAAAGAATCTAAACTATTTTTGGAAGTTTGTGATAACTTGGTTTTGCTTAAACGTTGATGGTGGCTTCTGTGTAGGTTGTCCTAGAGTGGCTGGAGATGAAGAAGATAACTTCGATGCTGAAGATTTTGATGATGAGTTTCCAATTAAGAATGACCGGGAAGATCTAGATCGGCAACATGATGTTAATCATGTGGTAATTTCTTTATACTTAATCAAGCTTCTAAAAATAAGTGAAATATGAAAATTAATAATCTTTTATGTATCTCAACAAATGTGTTTGGCTAAAATGAATCACACAATTAGTATTGTGGTTGTGCCAGTTATTGAATGTGAATGATCACAGAGAAATTTTGTGATTTTTTCAGGGAAATGGGGACTATAATCAAGAGAAATTGCATCATAATGGTCAAGCTTTCTCTTCAGCTGGGAGTGGTAAGAAACTTGTTAATTCGCTAATTATCCATTATGATGGTTTTTCTTTTTGGGGGTATTCTCTTTTGTTTATATGTTGATCTGTTGTTCTGTAGTTGCTGGCAAGGATTTTGATGGGGACAAAGATTTCTACAGCAATGAAGAATGGCAAGAAAGAGTAGAGAAATGGAAAGTCAGGCAAGAAAAAAGAGGCCTTCTAAACAAAGAAGAAGGAAAAGAAGACCAAGGTGAAGATGATGATTACATGTAAGTGATCTCTTCGGTTGCTTTTTCAAGCGGATAACAAAAGCCTTAACATGTGTTCATGAGATTGTTTCCTTCTGTGTCACAACACAGAATATTTTAACTGGAACTGATGTGGTTTTGCCACCTTACAGTTTGGCTGAAGCTAGACAACCATTGTGGCGCAAGGTTCCAATATCTTCAAGCTTAATCAATCCATATCGCATAGTGATTGTGCTGAGGCTGGTCATCCTTGCTTTCTTCTTTAGATTCCGAATCTTAACTCCAGCAAATGATGCATATGCCTTGTGGCTGATCTCTGTTATATGTGAGATATGGTTTGCATTGTCATGGATTCTTGATCAGTTCCCCAAGTGGTTCCCCATCACACGTGAGACTTACTTGGACCGCTTGTCCTTGAGGTTTGAGCGTGAAGGGGAACCTAACCAACTAGCTCCAGTTGATTTCTTTGTGAGTACTGTGGACCCTTTGAAGGAACCTCCCATTATAACAGCCAACACTGTTCTTTCAATCCTCGCTGTTGACTATCCTGTTGACAAGGTCAGCTGCTATGTCTCAGATGATGGTGCATCTATGCTTCTGTTTGATTCCTTGGCAGAAACTGCTGAGTTTGCAAGAAGATGGGTTCCCTTTTGCAAGAAGTATAACATAGAGCCAAGGGCTCCTGAGTTTTACTTTTCTCAGAAAATTGATTACTTGAAAGATAAGGTGCAACCTACATTTGTGAAGGAAAGAAGGTCCATGAAGGTGGGATATAATTGAGATAAAAAGTTGTTTTTTGTTTTATTTTTCTAGTGTCAATATGCATTAGAGGTTTGTGGTAAAACCTGTGTGTTTGCTCCACTGCAGAGAGAATATGAAGAGTTTAAGGTGAAAATTAATTCTTTGGTGGCAAAGGCTCAAAAGAAACCTGAGGAAGGGTGGGTGATGCAGGATGGAACTCCATGGCCTGGGAACAACACTCGTGATCATCCAGGAATGATTCAGGTTTATTCAATCCTCCAGTTAGTTCTTTCTTTTATGTACTTTTCATTATCTTGGAATCAGGGAACAGAACAATGTCAACATCATGTTAATTCATAGGATGCAACTTATATAGTCATGAGCAAATTCACTTGAAATTTATTGGTTTGAAGATGAAATCTAATAGATGGCCTCTCCCTATATCACAAATTTTGTAGCCAATGTGTTTGTTTGATTAATAATTAGTATCAATTGATACCACTAAGGGGAAGCTTCACATATTGAAAAATTTAATATTAATATCAAGTTAAAGTGAGAGGTGAGAAGAATAATTGTCATCAACTGATATGGCTCCTGCACTTGCTTTGCAGGTATATTTAGGAAGTGCTGGTGCACTAGATGTAGAAGGCAAGGAATTGCCACGACTTGTGTATATTTCACGTGAAAAACGACCTGGATATCCACACCACAAGAAAGCTGGTGCCATGAATGCTTTGGTAAGAACAAAAACTTGATATTGTATTGTTTAGTTAGTTCTAATAGACCGAAATATTAGAAACTGATTTTTAACTCTTTTATTGTTGTGTATCCTCCAAAGGTTCGAGTTTCTGCTGTGCTTACAAATGCACCATTCATGTTGAATTTGGATTGTGATCACTACGTCAATAATAGCAAGGCAGTAAGAGAGGCAATGTGCTTTTTAATGGACCCCAACCTTGGGAACAAGTTGTGCTATGTTCAATTTCCACAAAGATTTGATGGTATTGATCGCCATGATAGATATGCTAATCGCAACACTGTGTTCTTTGATGTAAGTATCATTCTCCTAAAAACTAACTTCACAAATATGCACAAATTTCATCCCGTGTCATCAATTTTGCTTTCATTACAGATCAACATGAAAGGGCTTGACGGGATTCAAGGTCCAGTATATGTGGGTACTGGAACCGTGTTCAACAGGCAGGCATTGTATGGTTACGATCCACCAGTGTCGGAGAAAAGACCAAAGATGACATGTGACTGTTGGCCATCATGGTGTTGCTTTTGTTGTGGTGGTTCAAGAAAGTCCAAGTCAAAAAAGAAATCAGGAAAAGGTCTCTTTAGTGTATTCTCCAAGAACAAGAGCAAAAAGAAAATGATGGGGAAAGACTATGTTAGAAAAGGATCAGGGTCCATGTTTGATCTTGAAGAGATTGAAGAAGGGCTTGAAGGGTATGAAGACTTGGAGAAATCATCCCTCATGTCCCAGAAAAGTTTTGAGAAACGATTCGGGCAATCACCAGTTTTCATTGCTTCCACCTTGATGGAAAATGGAGGACTTCCTGAAGGCACAAATAGCCAATCATTGGTCAAGGAGGCCATTCATGTTATAAGTTGTGGCTATGAAGAGAAGACTGAATGGGGAAAAGAGGTAAAGCCATTCATCTCAAAACAATGCAACATTTGGATTTTCTTCATGCTTTGCACATTAGATAGGCTAATACATTTTTTTAGTTTAAGCTATTCATTTCATCTTTATATAGATGTCCCTATTAAGTTTTGGCAAATATGTTTCTTCTACAGATTGGGTGGATTTATGGCTCAGTCACAGAAGATATTTTGACTGGATTCAAGATGCATTGTAGAGGATGGAAATCAGTATATTGCATGCCAAAGTTACCAGCTTTCAAGGGATCTGCTCCAATAAATCTATCAGATAGGTTGCACCAAGTTCTGAGGTGGGCTCTTGGTTCTGTTGAGATTTTCCTTAGTCGCCACTGCCCCTTGTGGTATGGTTATGGAGGAAAACTTAAGTACCTAGAGAGACTAGCTTACACTAACACCATTGTTTATCCATTCACCTCCATCCCTCTGCTTGCGTACTGCACAATTCCTGCTGTGTGTCTTTTGACTGGAAAGTTCATCATCCCCACAGTAAGTACCACACAACTATAAAGGAAAAAACTCATACAGTTTCTTAGGTGTCTTTTGGTGTTGCTCTCCAATTATATATATTGACCTTTAATGCAATCCTATATTATGAAAATTACCATATAAAACTTCAAGTTTTTATTGGAGAATAGTACCAAAGATACCTACAGAATGCATCTAGTTTTGTCCAACTAAAAATTGCTGTGATTGCTAAGATTGATCATTTGCTTTCACCTATGATTAACATAACATTTAAAAGAAGAAAATGGAAGGGGAAACAATAATGTTTCCATTAGCAATACATGTTCTGAATCCGAGCTTGTTTTTTCTTGTGTACAGCTGACCAACCTTGCTAGCGTTTGGTTTATGGCTCTTTTTATCTCCATCATTTTAACAAGTGTGCTTGAGCTCCGATGGAGTGGTGTTACAATTGAAGCCCTGTGGCGAAATGAGCAATTTTGGGTCATAGGAGGTGTTTCTGCTCATCTTTTTGCTGTGTTTCAAGGTCTCCTCAAAGTTCTAGCTGGAGTAGACACAAATTTCACAGTGACAGCAAAAGCAGCAGATGACAGTGAATTTGGAGAGCTGTATCTCTTTAAGTGGACCACTCTTCTCATCCCTCCAACCACTCTCATAATCTTGAACATTGTTGGTGTTGTGGCTGGAGTCTCTGATGCCATAAACAATGGATATGGTTCATGGGGACCTTTATTTGGGAAGTTGTTCTTTGCCTTTTGGGTCATTGTTCACTTGTACCCTTTCCTCAAAGGTCTCATGGGAAAGCAAAACAGGACTCCTACCATTGTGGTGTTGTGGTCAATCCTTTTAGCATCTATTTTCTCATTGATTTGGGTCAGGATTGATCCCTTCCTGCCCAAGCAAACAGGTCCAGTGCTCAAACAATGTGGGGTGGAATGCTAAGACTGTGATGCTCCAAACTCATTTGATGAGTAATGGCACTTGTGTGCATCATTTTATTTTCTTATTGCTATTGAGTGGCTTGCTTTGATGAGAACAATTATCTGTGTATATAGTCTTCTTGAAGGACAAAATTGAGTCTGATTGGAATGTGTTCATTTCATGATACAACAGAACCACACATTATAGCCATGTCATTGTTTGGAAAAACATGTATTGAGTTTTGGTGCTAGTAGTTGATTTTTCATCTATTAGAACTTGATTCCTCAGAATAAGACTCAGTTTTTTTGCCAACTTCATATGAATTTGCTGCAGAGGCTCAAAGCAAACTCCCAATTATCTTTTCCATCATTTATAACTGAAATAATGATGAAATCCTATGTTTTCATTGAATGGGAACTTAGATTATTCATAAGTGTAAAGAAATTTTGGCTGACCAAAATCATAAATTTATTCGATGATTAATCAAACCATTAACTTATAAATAAGACCATAAAGAAAGCACTAAAAATAGATATAAATTATTTACTGATTTTATAGTACGAAATATTTACCAATTTTATTAATAATCAATATTTAATAAATTTAAAACTTTATTTAAAAAACTCAAAATTCAATTCTACTCATCTTGTCGCAAGTAACAACTGTAACAAATACCAACGTTAAAAAGAAAACTAGCACTGATACAATTATTAATTTATTAAAGCACTACTTAAATTCAAATTATTTAAAGTAAAAAACCTTTATCTTCCTTTTAATTGAAAATTTATTAAACATGTAGATTTAGAACATTTAACACCTAATGTCAATTAATTTTTTAGACGATTTTACGAAATCTAACTTCTGAATTTCAACATTAAGGAACAATTGTTGTTCTATATTTTTTCATCACAGTCTTTTTCTGGTATACTTTATACAGTAATATACTTATAAAATTTCCTTGAAAAAACTACTATAAAATAATCAACTTGTCTCCATTTTTTATCTTGAGGAAACTGAAATCATATATATCATTACTATTATTTTTAATATTACATGATTGAGCTTAAAGTGAACCACAAAAATACTTGAATCCTTTCGAAGCCTTATCTTTAGTAGAACATGATCACAGATAGAACAGTTTGAGAGACAATCAAATTAATTCCAACCACTAATCAGAATCATACACAAAGCCAAAATCAACTGAAGGACATGCCAGAAAAAATAGACAGCACCACTTTTTGAGGATAAAAGAGAGAGAAGATGATGATGAGCACATTTTATGAATGTTGTACAGCATTATCCACTTCAATGTCTGGTATCAGAACCTCTACATTAATGAATGAAGTGATAACCTAGACTTCAATTCCTGGTTCCTCCAACAAAACATGAGTTCATAAAATTTGACTTATGAGAGATATAATCATTCACGTATCTCACTAGAGAATCTGTCCAAGTGCACTAAAATCCGCAAGCTTAAAATTCATATCATGGAACCAAGGAAAATTTGAGTTGCTTTTTCTATGTGCTTTCAAACGCATAAACATAAAGGAAGACAGTGGATTATCAACTAAGCAATATTCCATGTCCTTACCTTGCCCCACCAATTTCTCCACCCTCTCTTTAATTACCATTCCACCACTCATTTACTCTATTATCTTCAGGATAAATCTCTATATTAGATCATAAACAGTTATGTTTAAGACATTATGCTAACTTAATTATTTGTATGCAGTTAATATATCAGTTGTTAATATCAATTAACTTTAAAGATAAAACATATATATTGTATTATTTTATAAGATTGAAATAGTTGAGTTTGATTTGTTTCTCAAATAGGTGTCACTGGGACACACAAATCAGTGTAATGATTTGTTTCAAATTTATATATCATTTAGTAAATTTGTAATGATTGAAGTTGATTTGTTATTTTGTAGAATTAGGGTTTAGTTTATATATATATAACCCTACATTTGGTTGAGGTGATGGAATATGTATCTGAAAAATTGTGCAACATGATGGGTGAAGGTCATGGTGAGAGTCCCTTAGGTGCACCAAGTATGAGCCCTATGACAGCAGCAAAACCATGCAGTCCATCTGAACACAGCATCAATATGATGGTTATTTTGGCAGCCATAGTGTGTGCCTGCCTTTGTGCTCTTGGTCTGAACACAATGTTGCAATGTGTGTTCCAATGTGCCATGGAACCCTTTCAATGGATTGCCTCAAGGAGACTCAATTCTGGCCTCAAGAAGAGAGACGTGGTGGCTCTGCCAACCTCAACCTACACTCATTCTGGTGGCTCTCCATCTAACTGTGCCATTTGCTTATCAGAGTTTTCTGATGGGGACAAGATAAGGTTCCTCCCAAACTGCAACCACCGTTTTCATGTTCATTGCATCGATAAGTGGCTGCTTTCTCACTCTTCTTGCCCAACTTGTAGGAACTTCCTCAAGTCTACTCCTTCACTACACTCCTTGCATGTTCTAGTATCATAGTTTCTTTCATTTAGCTTACATCTTTACTACATGTTTAGGGTTTATAGATTAAATTATGTTGTTATAAAAATCAAGATGAGTTAACAAGACTCACATCTTCTATGGCAAGACTTTTTTTTAAGGTGTATTCTTCTACCCTCTTTTATTGTTTGAGATGTTCTTTATTATTCTTTCAATGAGGGTGTCTAAAAAAAAGCTACACTTAAAAGTTGATTGAGACTTAAAGTTGATTGAGATAGAAGTGGTATAATAAACGCCTAATAAAGAATGTTTATCTTTTTTTTTTTTTTTTAACTTCTTGTAATATTTTAATAAATTTTGAATTGAATAAAGGTGTTTAAGTCATCTTAATAATTGAGTATATTAAAAATTAATTTTAATTTATGATTGTATGATTGGTAGGAAGTAGACATATACCTATTCAAGCTTTCAAATTTGCCGGGGTACGTAGCTAAATTCTATGGAAAGAAATTATTATTTAAGATTTAGGTTTTAGATACCAATTAGTTTTGAGAATTGGATGATAAAAAATAGTAATTCATAGAAAGATCGAGGAGAAAAATAAACATACGAGAAATTTCAGAATAATAAAACACAAGTGAGAATTATATAAGAGATTGTTGTCATTTTAAATTCAAAACCTTAAGATATTAAATTTATGAATTTTCTTTTTAATATGTTATTCAATTTTTTTATTTCTATTTAATTTGAATTTTTAACAAAGACAAATGAAAGTTTTATTATACTAATTCTTATTGTCTACAAAAATTAAGAAATGAAAAGTTTAATAGTGAAATAAAAAAGTCAAAACATTTATAAATATTTGAATAGTAATATATTATTACTATGTTAAATGTTAAAGACTATATATTTTATTATCTGTATAAACTTATGATTATCAATATAAATATATATATATATATATATATATAATATTTTTTATTAACATTATCTCATTTAAAATTTAGTTTATATTTATTAAGAAATTGGTTAATTTAGTTAATAATATTAAATTTATTTGTAAATACACCATTTTTTCAAAATTACCATATATGTATGAAAAGAGAATAAATATGAGTGGAGATTTACTTTTAAGACTTTTCAAATTTCCAATCTTAAGTATAGAAAAATATACCATCCATAATATTTACTATTTATAAAATAGAATAATTAAGGATACTTTGATTAAGAAAATAATGTTAAATTGTAATTTTGACCCTCATATTTTACAAAATCTACAATTTTAATCCATGAATTTTTTTTCTACAATTTCATTCCCTTAATTTTTACCTATACATAATTTTCGTTCTAATTTTTTTATGCAAATTTGATTATTTTATTATTTTAAGAATTATATGTAAGTTTGTTCGATTATCCATAATTTTAGTCCCTCAACTTTTTTTTATTCATGACTTTCTTGCATAATTGGAAACGACGCCAACTTATTTAATTTAAGAATGCTTCAATATATTTTTAAAAACTAAAAATTGAGTAAAGTTATTCTTAAGAAACTCAAATTTCAATCTTATAAAATTAGTTTAGAAATTAGTTTAGTAACATTAAACTTTTATCCACTTATATATTATAAATTTAGTCATGAAAGTCTTCAACAATTGTGAATAATTGAGATATCAAAATTGTGTAAAAAAATTACAAACCAAAATTAAAGATAATTAAAGTAAAAAAAGAAAACTAAATTATGGGAAAAAATTGGACCAAACAATTGTATATTTCGTAAAATATACGAACGGAAATTAGATGCCAAATTTTTTTTAAAACACATTTTTATCTTCAAAATAAATGTTTTTTTCTGATAATTACAAATAAAAATTAAACAATAATTATTATAAGGACCCAATTGTCTCTAACTGCATATTCTCATTTTGTAAATGCATATTCTCTTCCGACATATCCAAGTGTGTGATAAAGCCACATTTGTCCCATCACTTTCTTCATTTCTGCTTTTACAAAGCTTACTTATGTTAAATAGAATCATCATATGCCCCAATTGCTTCAATGCTTTCATTTGTAAAAGAGTTTAACACGTGTTCTCAAATAATAAAAGATAAAAAAAATATTTTATGTATTTAACGATATTAGAAATAAAAAAAATCATAAATCTTATTTTAAAACGTTCTAGTTAATGTTAAAGGATCAAGTCCAACCCAACCAAGTAGTCTAACCGATAATGAGGATATGAAAACACAACCAAGAGATAAATATTAGATAAGTATTCGTTTTTAATATTATTAAACGTGACATTATAAGTAGAACTTTTTAAAATTGAATTGCTTTAAGATGATGATCCGTAAAAGAAAGAAAAAAAAAAGGAAAAAGGAGACAGGACTAAATAACAGCATTCAGAATTTTATAATATGCTTATTTTTAAAAATAATTTAAGGTAAATAGTCACTTGATTACAATAAATATCAGCATATTTAGATTTTAGTATAATAAAAAAACAATCTTAATACAAAAATTTTAAATTATTTTGTTTTGTTAGAATTCTGTTAATAGTTAAAATAATTAAGGATCTAATTATTCCAATTTTACTCACACGTACTCTAAATCCATAGTTTTTAACTTTCAATTACATGTTAACTGTTAATTATCTTTAAACTTTATTTTTCCTTTTAAAAGACACAATTATTAAACACTAAACATATGTTCAATATCTTAACCATTGATCGTGTTAACAATTTTTCTTATCAATTATCTTAGTCATTAAGAAAATTCAAACAAAACTAATAGAATTAAGATTTTTGTACTGAAACTTTTTTTCCGTATTATATTAAAAATAAAATAGGTTAATACTTAGTTCGTATAATTTAAAAATAATCATTTTTAAAAAAATGATTTATTAGTAAGTAATATTTATAAAAGCAATTTACTATCCGATTCTTAACTGAGTGATTTTTTTTAAAAAGTATTTATTTCATATATACTTATTTTAAGTTTGACCAAATATATTTCTTTATAAATATATATTCTTTTATTATTTTTTTCATGTTGTAATTTTTTTAATAGCTTATACTTGTAATTAATTAAAATTAATATTAAATATTGGAATTAATAAAATCATACATCTTTATTTCCTAAATTATCTAACACACTTGTATAATTTATGAACAATAATTTCTTTTAAATATTGATGGATAGTTAAAGCTAAGCAGTTATACTTATTACTTTAATTAACTTGCAACACTAAAACATCACATTTTAATTTCTTGCTAGCAAATTTAACATTTCATGCCATTTTAAAATTTTGTTGACAAACTCATACAACAAGCATTTTGCAGTTCAGTTTTCAGGATATGCAGAAGCTACCTCGTCTTACTGACAAAATTATCAAGTAGTACATATCATTAAGTATTAATAGCCTCAACTAATCTTCATAGGACATATATTTAAGTATTTTAATGTATTATATGATGTGTAATTAATTAGAGACTTTATGATTCAAAGTCACCTAGTAATTTTTCTATTTCAAGACTCGGACAAGGAACAAACCATGTATGTACCTCATTCAGAAACTAATACTTGTGAAGAAACACATGTGATTTCCTTCCTTGTGAAGAAACCCTTATCATAGCAAACAGAAAACAAAGAGTAAAGAAAGGTTAAGGTCTACCCCAGGAGTACTCTAAAAGTTACCATCTCTTTTAACAAGAAAATATAATCAAATCAAACTATGTACAAAGGAAAATAATGTACAAAACCATCTTGTTGTATGACAGTCCAGTATCCTTCTAGTAATTCTCCTTACAGAAGGGTAGCATATATAGTTATATATAGGAATGATCCTTAATCTATAAACACACAAGTTTATTTGCCACTTTAGTCGGTGTAGTATTCATCATTATAGAATGAATCATCATCATCCCACTCATCATAAAGAAGAGATTTCAGCTGTTGTGCCCTTAATTGTTCTTGTATTCTATCTCTGATTGCTGTTCCCTGGGATATCAGTAAACTAACCGGATTAGTACATTACACATCAGAAGATCAATGCAATATTGAAGTAGGGAACAACTTCACATGCAAAGACTAGTCTTTCTTATTATATTAAGCGATCTTTCGGAGAGGTAAAAGAAATCTACCATTTTGTGGCACCCTTCTTCAAACATCTCAAGAAATCCAGCTACCAATCGATCTGCATTTTCAACCCATTCATTAGGGTGCATTCCAGCAATTTTTCGGACCGTTTTAATCTGCAAATTCAACATCATAGTCCAGCTCATCATGCGAGAATCACCAGTATATTGAATAGGAAAAGATGCTTATTCAGAAATGTTCAAGTCCTCTATCAACGTCACAAATTGATTTTGTAAAGTTTAGATTCAAATTCAAGTAATACAAAGAATAAAGATTATACTTATTACAACAAACAAGGGACAGAGGAGAAAAAAAGACAATGTATATAGTAGATTGCTGTGATCTAATGAGATTTAAAACCTCTAAAGTGAAGGATGTGTAAAGTGAGAAAGTGATGGCCTATCTATCTACCACTAATTTAAAGAAATTAATGTTTACGAAATGCTTTAGTTTAAAAGAATATTGGTGGGTATGATCTCGCTTTCTTTTACAGATCTAACTTTACCATAATAAAAGCGGATCGCCAATCACTTCAGTTCTCCTCTGATCTATATAATGTATTTACACATTTGTTCTATGATGAGAATAGACCATACTAATAACAACAGATATTTGGCACAAGATTTCCGAGAATATCATTTGAACATTAGATAATTTATGTAATTTTCATTGTGATCATTTCTTGATTGTATCAGTAGATAATATTTGGATAGTCTAGGATGTTTTAATTTTCCACTTTATAATTTTGATATTTTATTTTAGTTTTCTTTCTGTGCCTGTTGAATTTAAAAGAGTAAGAGAACAGAATCTTTTGAGAGAGACATTAGAAAATGGGAACCCTTCATAATTTAAAGCACAAGGTTCAACATTTTCAGTTCTATATGCTTTTGTAAAAATAAAAGGAGAACTAAATCAAGCTAATGAAGAAATCAGTAGCACTTCTTCAGAGGGTTCCTTCAATTTGACACCAACCATCCAAGGAATATCCCAACCACAATCCCAATTCAAAAAGGTAGTTTATAATGTTTCCGTTGCGTCTTTACAACTTAGAGTCTTAAACTTCTTCATATATTGAATTAGAGGGAGGGAAATAACCAAACATAGAAAGATTTAAAATTAATCAACTGTTATACAAAGATTAAAGCAAAACAAAATTAAGAAACAAGTAAACTTTTATTGCCGATGGCAACCTCACTCAAAGACTTGTTTGTAAACAGTTACCAATGCAAATGCTAAGATCTAGTAGGATATTTCATGATCTATTGTTACCTTTTTTCCCACTTTCTCTTGCTGTTTCTTCACTCTCTCCTGCAATTTTTTAAGTCCCATGTTCATTCTCAACCTCTTTTCCTGTGAATAAGAGATTTTGTAACAAAGATAAGTTCCCTACTAAGCAACAAAAAAAACCAATGATGAAACTGAATACTAAAACATGAAGAAGTTGAAAGAAAGTAAATCAAATATGCTAACCAAAAGAACAAACCTTAACATAGCTGACACCTAGCTCCTTTCTTGTATAACCACGGTCCAAATTACGCATTACATATTGATTATAATCTTTGATAATTCTCATTATAATATCAGAAGTAGAAATCCCGTCAGTCCGCTTTGTTTCCTTAAATTTTCCAACAGACTTAACCTAGATAAGAAATTAAAAGGCATAAGATCATAAATGGCAGCAGAAAAGTTTGAGATGGTTACAAGTAGTCTTAATTTGATAAAGAATAACAGAGTTAAAGGTGTAAGAGAAAACTGACAAAAAATCAAACAAATAAAATGCAGCCAGCTATAGGCCAATCAGCACATATTTGGAGAGAATAAAAAGCATAAAGAACTGAATGATAGGAGAAATAGATGTGAATGATTCCAAACAAGGGGCAGAGGAAGAAAGAACATTCAATTAATGGAAACTAAATTAGAACATAATTCTATGGCTTGAACTTACATATTCATAGACATCCTTTCCAGCTCCACTTGCATCAGCATAACTATGATAATAGAATAAGGAAGTGATAACATATATGAGAAGAACTTGAAGAAAATGGTACCAGTCAGAATATACTCAAATGTTGCAATGCAAGCAGAACAGAATCACACGGATAGAACACAAGCATCACAAGACAAGCAAATGAAAAGAAAAAATAATAATCATATCAAGTCAACAACAGTGTAAAACTGAAAATTCTAATACATGGATATTTTAAATTTGGCAACATATTCATATTGTATGATACAGGAGACCGATACGCATGCACATGGTGGCCTCCACATTAGAACTTGGTTTTGTTATATTAACCTCTTTTTCTTCTCTTGAATAGAGATGAAATTATTATTATTATTATTATTATTATTATTATTATAACTGAAATGATGTCATTTTTATTTAAATTTGACTACAATAATGTTTTATAATAAATTTTAAAAAAGATTAAAGGCTTAGGAAAATGTGATAATGGTGAAAAATCAATATAAAAGCCAACTATAAAAAGAACTATAAAGCAAAGAGAGAAAAATAAATTAAAAAATATAAGAAATATATAAATATAACTATATTTTATTTAACATGCATTGTTGTACCCATATCTTAGTTTTAAAATATTGATTACTGAAATATACTTGATACTTGTATACATAATAGTGCAACATAACGAAAAGAAAATTACAATAGATGTAAGCAAAAATTGATTAAATTCACGAATCACAGTAGACACCAGAAAAAAGAGTGGTGTGATATAAATTTCAAAGTGCAAGCCTTTAATAAAATTAGTTTTAGCTAACAATAACTACAAGAGCCAAGATTTGTCATAATTTTAGAAATTTGTAGTCTATTAATGCTTGGGACTGGGATTTTAAATTCAACCTCCCAATAGAAGAATTCAAAATGCTGAGAGAAATTAAAGAACAAGCAATGACACTTGCCAGACTTAATGCCAAGGGTTTTTTAAGGATATGACATTGTATAATCAAAACATGCTAGTTTAGTTATTTCTTATATAACAGGTCTCAGGCCATGCCATGTCCCATATCAGTCCTTTATCATAGTTTCATATCTATGTCTTGCATTGTATCCAAGCTTCTTAATTAAAATCCCTAAACTTTTCACACACAGCTGCAAGAACCAAGAATGTCTGCACATTCATTCAGTGTAAAGTTATTCTATTCTGGTGGTGTTGATAATTTTTCATCAAGAAGTCACAAATTTTAAACCTAGATCAAATACAAAAGGAAAGTATAGCCTGGGGCTGGTTAACCTTACGGAAGACTATCATGTGCCACATAGTCAATTCGATGCTTGTCAAGGAACTCCTTGGTGATTACCCATGGTGCATCCGGAATAACTTCATCAACCCACCTGGAGGAAATACAATTCAAATGCTTCACACACTCTAATATATGGAGAAAGCAATTAATAGGATTCAAAATGCACAGGTCCAATATAATGTAATCAGGAATTCCAAAGCAATTTAAGTGAGATGAACAAATGGATTGAATTTAAGTTTTATTTCTTTAAGATTACAACCACCAGCTAGATTTTAGGAGACAACTGAAAAAAAAAAAAAAAAAAAAAAAAACTACAGAGATTATCGAGGATGAAGCAAATGATTTTCAAAATAAAATGTATTGGAAATAAAATCCATCCTCCAAAGTCTATCCAGATGAAACAATACCACAGGACCACCGCCACATACAAATAAAATAAGGGTGATGAAATGAAAGCCAATAATCTAGTCAGAGCAGCACAGTAAAAACTTAGCCTCTAAAATCAGCTACAAGATGCAGCTAACTCGGAAAAACCTCAGCAGTATGATACGAAAAGATTAACAGCAGTATGATACTAAATTCAAAAATAGACTTTAAACTTAACTCAACCTCACAAAAAAGATTTATAAAGTGAGTTTGCACTCATTGATATATTATAACTTTATTGTATCTCTGGTCAATGTAAGATATCCAGCACACCTCTAACATTAAGAACTAAACATTCTTACAAAAATCGACTTTAAGTTTAACTCATACATCATAAAATAGACTTCTAAAATAAGATTTACATCCAGTTATATATTATAATTTGGCCATATTTCTAATCGATTGAGATCTCCAATACAGAAGCACCAAAGAACTCGGACACTACAAATTAGCACAATCACGGTTGCAATCAGTTAGGCAGTCATATGAGTCCAGAAACAGTAGTTTTACTAATGGAAACAAAAACTTGACATCCATGACTTGTCTATACTCTAAAATCAAAACTACAACCTTGTACCATACTTAGATTACTCTGAAAAATAGTCAACAGAAGTATCATAGTCAAAAACCATACAACCAGTTTCCCAGAAAAGGGTAATGAAAGAAAGGGCAGGTAAATTTCAACAGCAACACATGCCATCAAACTATATACTACCAAAACCTGAACGGAAGCAAATATAATTCATAATTGTAAAAGCTATGCACTGACGCTGTAAAGAATATAGACGACATCAATAAATGACAAATCATAGAAGAAGACATGATTTTTAGAATTGTAAAATTCAATAAAATTTTCATATTTGACAATTTTTTATTGGTTGACACCCTTTACAGTATATGTATAATTTAACCATAATTCTTTGATAAGAAACAAGCTTTCTCATCAAGTGTACAGTAAAAGTAGGAACATATGCAAAAAAGAGTCAAAATTTAAACCAAAAAAGAAAAGAGAGAACAAAACCTGCAGTGGCGGAGGGACTCATAGCGTTCCTTCTCAGTCATAACAGTTTTGCCCTTATACTTATGGGTGATCTCATCATTGCAGCATCCAACAAGGAGATAAGTGTTTGGAAACCTTTAATTAAGAAAAAACAAATCGAGTTAGGCAGCATGAACATTTTCCCTCAAAAAACAACTAAGTCTAAAAATGGAAAAAAGAAAAAAAAAAAAAAAAAACGAATTAAAAAAAAAAAAAAAA
>Ga0209700_107113_pt1 | contig 16298 bp, 12 predicted proteins | sample SiratroredBW_FD_187528 | JGI IMG/M metagenome (GOLD analysis project Ga0209700, IMG submission 187528) | Root nodule microbial communities of legume samples collected from California, USA - Siratro red BW (SPAdes) (version 2) | ecosystem: Host-associated > Plants > Roots > Nodule | place: USA...
TATATATATATATTTTTTTTTTTTTCATCTGACGTGTGCCCAATCTGCATCAGCTTTCTAATTTTGGTGCAATTTTCTCATCTTCAATTGTGTTGGTCCCATGGGATTGACCAATTTCAACAACCCTTAACTTAAGTGGTCCCAGTGTACTTTTACTCCCTTTTCACTGTTCATGCATAGGGTAGGATAATTACACGTGGCTGGGGTTCACAATAAAAATTTAAAGCTCAAAAGGGTTGTGCACAAAGAGGGTATAACAGTTAAAACGGTTTGGCTTTTTTGCCCTGGTTTTCCTACTCACTATCCAAAAAAAAACTTTCCTTGGTCATTTTCAATCATCACACAATCAATAAAAGCACAAAAAAAATTGAGCAACCATGGCAGATAATCATCATGCAAACTTCTCAAGCTCTCTATAATTTTTCACTCTCAACCTCTCTTATCCTGCCAATTCTGTATCCATTATTCACCTACTCAAATTTTTTACAATTTTCTATTCAAATTAAATCAGTCCACAAAATAACATGCATGTGAGATCTCAATCTGCATCCTCTAAATTATCTAATTCAAATCCTGTTGGTTCTACAAAATAATTCTAGCAAAACAGAGTATAACATTTTTTTCAACAAAGATATCACATATTGAGCAACAAACTTAGCTTAACTGCATTCAAAACATCCCCATCCACATTCAAAACAGAGTATGCACATTCAATGCATATTTCACAAATTCAGGTATTCATCAGTTATTTACAGTCATCATAAATTCACAATCAGTTAGATTAACATTCATCCAAGTCAACAAGCAGCAGAATAAGTAAACAGTTATCCAAATCACACAAAATAAAAATAGTTAACTTAAGTGGGGTTTCCCTTAGTTGGTTTTGGTCAATCATCCCAAAAGAACCTATCCACATTTGAGAAGTTGTCATCCTCGTCCTCTGCTGTCCTCCATTCTTCATTCAAAGGATCTGGCTCAGGACCCATGTCTTCAGCATTTCTTGCAGATGGACCAACACCAGGGTCCTCAGCTTCTCCTTGCTCGTTGTTCCTGTCCCCCTTACAAAAAGAGGCCTGTCCCCAGGCCAATTGAGAAAATCAGCAAAATGTTCAGGGTGCATCTATGGATTAGGATCACCTGCAAGGATATTATTAAAAAAGCCTTGGAAGATATGCAGAATTTCCCGGTGTAGGGAAGTGTTTTGCTTCTGAATATGCCTAAAATTTCTCATAAGGCGGGCTTCCATCTCCCTCATTCTAGGGGAAGGAGGAGCTGTAGGTTCTGAAGGTGACCTCTGAACAGCTTCAGGGTGTTCTTCACGATTGACACAATAGTTCTCAATATAGCCTTTGTTGATAGGAGGGCGAATCTTTGCATTAACGTCTGGTATAATTCCTTGAGCTGCACACAAAGTTGTGATCAATGTTGGGAACCCAAGAGCACCACGTCTTTTTCCTCTTTCTTGGTTCACTTTCATGTCCACAAATTTCTGAATCTCATCAGAAATAATCTTGGCAACATTCACAAATATCTCATCCTAAATCAGGGCAAAGAGCAAATTACAGCGTTGCATACTGAGATCAGAAACATGACCACTGGGAGCAATGTTGGCTAACATGAATGTTAGCCAAATCTGGGCCAAAGTGCGCATGTCTTTTCTTCGGATTCTCTTTGGTTGTCCTCCATGACCACTTTGAAATGTGCGGTCAGGAATGCACAATGTATATGCCACAATGGTTGGGTCAAACCCAAGAGAGGTGGATTTCATCCTCTGATAGGTGCACAGCTCTACTTGATCAGGGAACGGGTTGCCGAGAAACTCATCAATGGCCCGTGGATGATAGTAAACCCACTTGCCTCTAACCCTGGACTTGCGTTCTTCCTTTCTCTATCTTTCTCCCCACGCGTTTGCGTAAAACTCATACACCAGTTCTGAATCATACTTCTTCATGGGTTCAGCAAGTTTGCGCCAGTTCCTTCGCACAACTCCCATCAGAAAAATGTTGAACTCCCCTACTCCTAGTTCCACTCTTCTCTCGGGAATGAAACTCCATCGTTTGAGTTCCACGAAGCGTCGCTCCTTGTAGGGGTTGAACAGTCGCGGTGCCGATTGACCACCATCGTCGTCAGATGACTCAATCTCAAAGGCATTGTCCACTATTGGTGCCCGACTGTACCTCGTCAGCTTCTTCCTTCTCCCAGCAGTGCTTTTAGTCCGAGGCATCTGTTCAAAAATGTTAACAGTACACAAACCCCAGATTGATTAACACACAAGCAATATAGAGTAACTAACCCTCAAAACAGGGAACAAGATATAAAACTCAACAAACAACCCTAACTACTCTCTATTCATCTTTTTCGTTCAAAAACAAAACAGAAATGCATTTCCTAACTATGATCAGACAAAATGCTCATAAGGGTCCTCTTATGGTTCTCATGTAGAGGTAAGTTATCAGAAAAAATTTTGAGATTTAAAGTACTTACCTTTGTAGAGAACACGAGTGAGGAATGATCGGAGTGAAATGAGATGAACAATGCAGAAGATGAACAGGTGCAATGGCAGATTTCAGGAGGGAGAACAGAGAAAATGTGTTTTCAGGGGAGCTAGGGTTTAGGCAAGGTTGCGCGAGATAAGAGATGAGTCACCTCAGCTATTTAAATACAATTTTTTTTTAAAAAGGCGCCAATGAACTCAGCCTAAGCTTGCAATTTAGCTTAAGCATCCCCACACTAAACTCACTCACGAAAATAACTGCCAAACATCATATTCATTCTCCAACAACATTGTAACTTCCTAAAAACGATCTACTCCTAAAATGCATCTACTATTTAATTAAAAACGTCAAATTAAAAAGAAAACAAAGATTGAAACCACTGGGTTGCCTCCCAGCAAGCGCTCGTTTAACGTCAGATAGCTTGACGCCTGATCACTATGCTTCCTTGAAGTGAATCACTGTGGCCAGTTTCTCAACATCGCCACCTTGGTAGTGCTTGAGCCTTTGGCCATTTACCTACCAACATCTCTTTGAGGTTGGGTCTTCTACTTCAACTGCTCCATTAGATTGAACTTGTTTAACAATGAACGGGCCTGACCATTTGGACTTTAGCTTTCCTGGGAACAATCTCAGCCTTGAACTGAATAATAGCACTGCTTGTCCTTCCAAAAATGTTCTATGCAAAAGTTTCTTGTCATGATGCTTCTTGGTCCTTTCCTTGTAAAGCCGAGAGGAATGGTAAGCATTGAGTCTCATCTCCTCCAATTCATATAGATGCAGTGTCCTCTTCTTTTGTACGTCCTTGGAGTCAAAATTCAGCAGCTTCAAAGCCCAATAAGACTTGTGCTCCAATTCAACAAGAAGATGGCACGTTTTGCCATAAATCAATTGAAATGGGGAGAGGCCTATTGGTGTTTTGAACGCTGTTCTATACGCCCATAGTGCTTCGTCCAGCTTGATTGACCAATCCTTTCGAGCAGAATTGACTATCTTCTCAAGGATTCTTTTGATCTCTCTATTTGACACCTCTGCTTGCCCATTTGACCGAGGATGATAGGCAGTTGCCACTCTGTGCTTCACGTCATAATGCTCTAATACTCTCTTCAGCTGAGAATTACAAAAATGCGTGCCTCCATCACTGATCAAGAACCTAGGTGTCCCAAACCTGCAGAATATGTTCTTTTTCAAGAACTTAATAACCGTTTTGGCATCTGCGTGCTGTGCTGATATGGCTTCCACCCATCTAGACACGTACTCTACTGCAAGTAGGATGTATTCATGTGAGAACGAAGGGGGTAGGGGCCCTATGAAATCAATGCCCCAACAATCAAAAACCTCTACTTCTTGAATGTTCTGTAGTGGCATTTCGTGCCTTCTTGAGATGCCACCAGTTCTTTGGCATTTATCACACTTCCTTACAAATTCGTAGGCATCCTTGAACATTGATGGCCAAAAGAAGCCAGCTTGAAGAATCTTTGTTGTTGTTCTCTCACCGTTGTAATGGCCACCATAGGGTGAACTGTAGCAGTGCCATAATATATTATTGGCTTCTGTTTTTGATACGCACCTCCTCAAGATATTATCTGCTCCCATCTTAAACAAATGTGGATCATACCAAATGTAGTGATTAGCATCTCTAAAGAACTTCTTCCTTTGGTGCCAATTGAGCTCTTCGGGTACTACTCCTGCTGCTTTAAAATTGGCCAAATCAGCAAACCATGGCCTTTCCTGAATAGCTAGTATCTTCTCATCTGGGAATTCAGTGAGGATATCTGCCTCTGCTCTTGTAATTTCCTCATTGACCAATCTTGAGAGGTGATCAGCCACCTGATTTTCACAACCTTTCTTGTCTTTAATCTCAAGATCAAACTCCTGTAGCAACAGAACCCATCGAATGAGCCTTGGTTTTGAATCTGGTTTAGACAGTAGGTACTTAATTGTTGTATGATCAGTGAACACTATGACTTTGGAACCAATCAGATATGATTTGAATTTCTCCAAGGCATAGACTATAGCAAGTGACTCCTTCAATGTTGTGGTGTAGTTAGCCTGTGCCTCATTTAGAATTTTACTAGCATAATGAATCACCCTAAATATCTTCTCCTTCCGCTGCCCCAACACAGCTCCTACTGCATAATTACTAGCGTCGCACATCAATTCAAAGTTGCACTGCCAATCTGGAGCAGTGATCACAAGAGCTGTAACCAGTCTTCTTTTTAGTTCTTCAAAAGCATGCAAGCAATTTTCATCAAAGCTGAAATTGTTATCCTTGTTCAGCAAATTACATAAATGTTTTGCAATTTTGGAAAAGTCTTTGATAAACCTCCTATAGAATCCAGCATGTCCAAGGAAGCTTCGAATTCCTTTCACATTAACCAGTGGTGGCAGCTTTTCAATAACATCTACCTTTGCTCTATCCACTTCTATTCCTTCTTTGGAGATCTTATGCCCCAGCACAATTCCCTCTGTTACCATAAAATGGCATTTTTCCCAGTTCAGTACTAAATTGGTCTAAATACACCTTCTCAGCACAGTTTCCAGATTCAATAAGCATATGTCAAATGTAGCTTCAAAGACTAAGAAGTCGTCCATAAAGACTTCTATACTCTTCTCAATCATATCAGCAAATATGGAGAGCATACACCGCTGAAAGGTTGCTAGGGCATTGCATAGACCAAATGGCATCTTCCTATATACAAAGATGCCAAAAGGACACGTGAAAGCTGTTTTCTCCTTATCCTCAGGATTGACCACAATCTGGTTGTATCCTGAGTAACCATCAAGGAAGTAGTAATAAGCCTTCCCTGCCAATCTCTCAAGCATCTGGTCCATGAAGGGTAGAGGAAAGTGATATTTCCTAGTTTCCTGGTTCAGTTTCCTATAATCTATGCACATACGCCAACCAGTGACTGTTCTTGTGGGAATCAATTCGTTTCTCTCATTGTGAATTACGGTCATACCCCCCTTCTTTGGCACAACCTGCACTGGACTCACCCAGGCACCGTCAGAAATGGGATAAATCATCCCTGCCTCTAGCAATTTCTAAACCTCCTTTTTCACCACCTCTTTCATAGTAGGGTTCAACCTTCTCTGTGGTTGTGCTACTAGTTGATAGTCCTTCTCCATGTAGATATGGTGCATGCAATAGGAGGGGCTAATTCCTTTTAAATCTGTCAGCGTCCACCCAATTGCCTCTTGATTCTCTTGCAAGACCTTTATCAACTGATTTTCTTCCTCTTTTGTCAAGGCATTACTGATTATCACAGGCTTCTTGCCATTCTCAGCCAAAAATATGTATTTAAGGTGGGCAGGTAACTACTTAAGCTCTAGAGTCTGATTGTGACTCTTATTTCCCACATCTTCTGCTTCATGTGCCACTGTATTTTCTGCCACCTTCCCTCTATCTAGGTCTTTCTTCAACTGACTCACTTCTTCCTCATCAAGATCTTCAGGTTGATCTTTACAGGCATCAAGAATTCTCATTAAGGGCTCTGTCATCAATAGGCTTTGCCTTTGCTCTTCACAGATTCTGTCTAAGACATCCAATCGAAAACATCCCTTTGAATCCGAAGGGTGCTTCATAGCATCAAATACATTGAAGCTAACCTCTTCATCTTGAACACAAACCTTTAGCTTTCCCTTGTCCATATCTATCATGACCCTAGCTGTCTTCATGAAAGGCCTTCCTAATATCAAGGGTACTTCCAAATCTTCTTCCATCTCCATAACAACAAAATCCACAGGAAACATAAACTTATCCACTTTGACCAATAAGTCCTCCACGATCCCATAGGGATGTTTGATTGATCTGTCTGCTAACTGAAGGGTTATTCTAGTTGGCCGCACTTCTACATCTCCTATCTTCTTGAGTATGGACAATGGAATCAGATTTATACTTGCCCCCAAATCCAGCAGAGCTTTTCCTACAGTCAAATTTCCAATGGTGATAGGGAGAGTGAAACTCCCTGGATCACTAGACTTTTGAGGTAATGCCTTTTGGATGATTACACTACAACCTGCTTCCAATTCTATGGTCTCCTGCTCTGGGAACTTCCTCTTCTTGGTAAGCAATTCTTTCATGAACTTTGCATAGATGGGCATCTGTTCCAAAGTTTCTGTAAAGGGTATGTTGATTTGTAATTTCTTGACAACTTCCACAAACCGCCTGTATTGCCTCTCGGCATCCTTTCTTGCTGGAGCATGAGGGTATGGAATATTCTGCATAGGCAATTTCTGCTCCTTTTCTTTTACCACTGGTTGTGCTGCTCCTTCTTCCAAATTGGCGTTCTATTTTCTACTTTCCAATTTCTCTGTTTGCAATTCAGATTCCTCGCCTTCATCAATCCTTTCTTCTACTGCAACTTTTACTGGCCTGAGGTTATCTCCTATGCCTGCCCCCACAACTTTCCCGCTTCTGGTAGAAATTGCCTTGCAATGTTCTTTGGGATTAGATTGCGTGTTTGCAGAAAATTGGTTGCCTTGCTGTTCTGAAATTTGTTTGGCCAACTGACCAACCTGTGTTTCTAAATTCCGAATTGATGTTTCAGGTTCTTTTGATTGGATAGTGAAACCTGCATAAACTTCTCTAACGCGTCCTCCAATTTGGATGTTCTCTCTTGCACAGTGGGAAAATTTTGATGCTGCTGAAAAGGCATTTGTCTATTAGATGGTCCAGCCTCTTGCTTCCACCCAGTTCCTTGATTTAAATTGTTCTTCTAACCTGGTGCCACATTACTGTGATAATTATTCTGAAATCCAGTCTGCCTCCCTTGATTGCTCATATAGAGTGCTTCCTCCTCTGACTGATTTTGGTAAGAGCAATTTCCATTCAGATGGTTGCCTCCACAGAAGTCACACCTCATAACTTGATTCTGCCCTTGAGAATTTTGGACAGCATGCAATTGCTTGGGCAGATTCGCCATTTGCTTTGTAATCACCTCCATCTACTGAGTCAGAATCTTGTTCTGAGCAAGTAAAGCATCTGTGGTGCTTAATCCCAACATTCCCTTCTTTGATTGTGCATTATGTCTATCATGTTGAGCCTGGTAGTAGAGGCCAGTGCTTCAATAATTTGGGTGGCTTGTTCCACGTCTACAGTCATCATAGTTCCACCTGCTGCAGCATCCAAAATCATTTTTGTGTCCAGTCTGAGTCCATTGTGGAAAATGGTTAACTGAACAATATCTTCAAAGCCGTGGTTGGGGCATCTTCTCAGGATTGTTTTGAACCTCTCCCATGCATCACAAAAGGCCTCATCATTCCCTTGCCTGAAGGTTGAAATATCAGATTTGGCTTTGATGTATCTTGACATGGGGAAAAATCTGTTAAGAAACTTCTCTTCTACATCAGTCCAGTTGGTGAGACTTTGGTTAGGATGCTATTTCAGCCAGTCCTTGGCCTTTCCCGCCAATGAAAACGGAAATAGCCTCAAGTAGACTGCATCAATCTCTGCATCTCCAAATCCCATAGTGCCAGTTAACTCGTAGAAGGTGGATAAGTGTGTGTATGGATCCTCATGATCCATTCCCGTGAATTAGTGGCTGCTGATCATACTGAGAAAGGCTGGTTTCATCTCCACATATTTGGTGGTGTTTGGAATCGCTATGCTTGAAAAATGCCTAGGACCCTGTTGCATTGCATAATCTCCCAGAATTCTCCTCGGTGGATTGTTTTCGGGATCTGCCATGATGATCTCTTCTCTGTTCTCTGCAGTAGATGACTAAGAATTTGGTATGTGTTGTTCCCTTTCCAAACTCTGTTGCTCTCTCCTTCTTCTACCACGATTCCTCCTTGCTGTTTTCTCTATTTCTTCGTCAAATTCCAATTGGTCTTGAGGAACCTGGCCTCTCAGTAGCATAAATCACAGTCTAAACACACAATTGTCAGCAGTTAACAAGGTATATTAATATTTAATACTAAAAATAAAAGAAAATGGTATTTACAGGTATTTCTTCCTTAAGTAACTACACATGCTAATACTCAATAAACGCCATTCCCCGGCAACGACGCCAAAAACTTGATGGTTCTTTTTGGCAAGTATACCAAGTCAAGAAGTAATATAGAGAAATAAGTACAAGTGTCGAATCCACAGGGAATGGTATTAATCGAGCCTCAACTAGTGTTGTAGCTTAAGCGAAAAGCGTTTAAGGATTTGATGCAGAACAGATTGCAAACAGTAATGGGTTGTATAAAAACAAATTGTAAAACAGAGTATAAATACAGTAATGGGGAAACTATCTTGGGATTGAACTCATTAGCTCAATATTTTTATTCTTAACTATAAATCATTAATAATGCATGTTCATCCTATGACTTTGCACAAATAAGATTCATTCAACCCGATTCCTCGTGTATTGAAATTTATAGGTCCTCTTGCATGATACTGTTTTCCCAGCTTTCATAGAGGGTGAACCCGCGTTAAGTGCAGTTGCTTTATGCAACCATTACAATGTAACCCATCCCTGGTGTTGCATTATAATGGGTACTCTCAATGATTTCCAAACCTTAAAACTACTTTCCAGTTAATTTCAAGATTCAAAGTTCAAGAAACAGTTGCGCAAATGCTTCAAGCGTTAAGCACACATAGAGAATACAGTCTGAATAACTCATGCATTATCAAGAAAAACAGCAAGAATACAAAGTGTGAGGAAATTACATTCAATCCCAAAATAAAGGCAAATTAGTTACACATAGCAGCCATGAATACAATAGATGTTCTTCTGCAGGGCACTGTTCTTCACTGTAGCCGCCAGTCAGCTCCCTTTCCAATGAAGATTCTTCCCTCATTTATACCTCCTGCCAATTTTAGGTTTTTGTGTCATTTCAGACTTTAGTGACTTTTAGCTCAATCTGAATTTGACGCTTAAGCAATTTATCACTAACAATACTCTTCTTCTCTCTTGTATTTCTTTCACCACTTTATTGTCTTTCTTTTCCATCTCATCTTCTTTGATTCCTCTCAATTCTTCTTGAAATCCTTCTCTCTATCAATCTGGAGTCACAATGCACTCTTCATTAATTACAAGTCAAAATATGGACATTAAATGCTTGCTCTCAACATTAAAGACACTAAATCATCCAGAATTTACAGTTTGAAGCACTGAAATATGACCTTTATCAGCTGTCAATACCTTATTTCGACCGGATAAATATTAATTAGAATATAAAAAATTTTACAAAACAAGAATAATAATAAAAGAATAAAATGTAGTTGATTAGTTACGGATTTATTTTAAAAAACGAAAAAAATATAAAAAGGAGAAAGGTTTGACTTATTCATTAATTTTTACAAATTAAAATAACAATTAATAATAAAAAATGAAAATAACAAAAAATAATAAAAAATAATAATTAAAGAAATTGAGATTGCTTTCAAACTATTTCTTGATTTGCACGTTCAATACATATTTAAAATAATAACAAAAAAAGAGACTGAGTCAATCCTCTAAACTACTTTCTTTCAATAATAAAATAATATAAAAAATAATAATATAGAAAAAATACGTGGTGAAACCATTCCTCCCCACTTTCCACAATCCTTTTGCCCTGTAAGCCACTTCTCTGATAACTTTTATTATTCATATTATAAATTATCGAATGATACAAAGGAAAAGGGAAGGAGAGAGAAAGATTAATAGCAGAATACAGAGAACCAAAAGAAGAAGAGAAAGGAGTACAGAGAGAAGTAATTTTTTTTAGAGATCAAGCTTTGAAGGATCAAGTTTCAAGTATGATTTTAGAACTTAAAATTGGCATGCATTTAAGATTTATGGTTTTGTTGTTGCTTGGTTCTTGTATGATAAGTGTACAGTCACACTTTCTCTCCTTCATGAAAGCCTTCTTTCATAATCTTTTACTATAACCCTTCACTACACCACTTTGCACTATCCAAAACATCTAAAAATAGCCCATAAAATTCACCAAAATTCAATTGTGTTTGCCCAAAAAAAAATTGCACCCAAAACCACTCCAAAACAGCCCCAAAACGATCTCCGCAATTATTGCCGTTTTTTCCGCCGCCACCGCTCCTTCCTCATCGCTGTCGCCGCTTTTGGTTCATCATGGGTGAAGAAAGGTGATGGTGGCTTAGGGTTAAGGTGGTGGTGGCTTAGGGTTTAGGAGTTGGGACATTCTATTCACACACCCCACATTACCATTGCACCACCAACCTAAAAAAAATAATAAAAAATATTCATACCCCCCACATTACTATTGCACCACCAATCTGAAAATAATAATAAAAACTATTCGTACCCCCCCCCCCCACATTACCACTGCACCGCCAACCTAAAAAAATAATAAAAAATGATTTTCGGCCTTTGGGACCAGGCCAAAACTACAACCTTTTTTATTTGTGTACTCCCATATTTTAAGCTTATATCTTGCATGTTTTATTTTTTATTTTATTGTGTTATGATTATTATTATTTTTTTATCATTTTAATAAAAATTAAATTGGTATACTGAGACTTTATAAATAAATTTTTAGAATATTATATTTGCTAATAATGTTAGATATCAAATGGTCGCATACGTCATACGATATTTAATATTATTATTCTAAGGTTTTTTAAATATCAAATGGCAGCACGCGCCATACGATATTTAATATAAAACTTTAGAAATAAAATTTTGGGATATTATATTTCTAATAATGTTAAATATCAAATGGCCACACGCGTCATACGATATTTAATATTATTATTCAAAATATTTCTTAAATATCAAATGGTCACACGATATTTAATATAAAACTTTGGAAATAAAATTTTGGGATATTATATTTTCTAATAATGTTAAATATCAAATGGCCACACGCGTCATACGATATTTAATATTATTATTCCAAATGTTTCTTAAATATCAAATGCTCGCACATGTCACACGATATTTAATATAAAACTTTGGAAATAAAATTTTGGGATATTATATTTTCTAATGATATTAGATATCAAATGGTCACACGCGTCATACGATATTTAATATTATTATTCCAAAGTTTTTAAATATCAAATGGCCGCATGAGTCATACGATATTTAATATAAATTTTAGAAAATAAAATTTTGGAATATTATTTTTTTAATAATATTATATATCAAATAGCCATACGCGTCATACGATATTTAATATTATTATTCTAAATGTTTTTTAAATATCAAATGGCCACACGCGTCACGAGATATTTAATACGAAACTTGGAAATAAATCATTTTAATATCAAATATTAAAAATTTATTACAAAAATGTCACCAATAAAAATATCAACCCGATAAATAATCTTATCCAAAGAACTACGTAATCCTGATTCTCCACACTTGATAGAGATACGTAGGAGCAAGGTCAAACCTTGTCGGGCCCTCTTTCAAAAATAAAAAAATACTTTTGTTTTTTATTTTCATTTTTTGTTGAAAAATAAATATTTTGAAAATTAAACTCATTTTGTTTATTTAATTAAAAGTACTGTTTTAGGACGGGCGTTGTGGGGGTGCTAATACCTTCCCCACACGTAACCGACTCCCGAACTTGAAATCTAGTTTTCGCATACTTGTTTTATTATATTTTTGGTTTTTCCATAATTTTTCATAGTAAACTATGGTGGCGACTCCTCTGTTTTGAAAATTAAAAATAATTTTATTTTGTTCATCGTCTCTGTCGTGACCCCGGTTGCGACAAACCCATTCAATTCATAGTTTATAATAGAGAGCAACACAAGAAATTCTCATCAATATGACATGCAAAACTCACTCCAAGTTATACAACAAAATGCATCATATATGTCACATCAGCCAAGTTACACAATTTATTATCAAAAATGAAAATAAAAAATGAAATTTAAAGAACAAAAGTAAAAAAAAATAAAATAAATAAAATAAAATAACATCTTCCAAAGGTTTATTTTCCAACAAATCTTGATCATCATAGAATATAGTCTTCTTCTTCCACATTATTAACATTTGCATCCTCAGCATGATCGCACTCTCCTACAAATGGGGTTGGAACCCATGCCCAAAATTTCATTCTTTTTTTACTTGTTGGGGTCGGCCGCCATAATATAACACAGAGTGCCATCTCAGGTCTGCACCTAAAAATGAAAAATTTTGATACACGTCAGGCTCAATGCAAATGGCGTCAAGCGCCATCCTTACCCAAGACAAAAATGTTCCATTTGTGTTAGGGGCACAATGAATTATGTTGGGTGGTGAAACAAGTTTAAGCGAATTGAATCTTTGGGTTACCTACTAAGAAACACTTTTTAATATCCCAAGTCTGACGGATGATCCAATCATGGTGACAAGAACACGTAAAGACTAAAGCAACAAGTCAGTCCAAATATTTTTTTATATATAAAAAATGAAAAGTAAAAATAAAAAAAAATCTAAAAAATCAAGCCTTGGAATTAAATAAAAATAACAAATTTGCACTCCCTGCTCACATACGCAGTTCCTATTGCTCAACCAAGTTAATTCCTTAATCGAAGGTTACCCAAAGATGGAAAAATAGCTAATTCATTCCTAAACTTGATGAGATTCACTCTCTGCATTGAGATCATCTTACTAGAACAATAAGCCAAAAGTTGCACTCTGTTCCCAGTAGTTGCACATCTCTGGTTGATTGAGTTTGATTTCAAAAGCTAAACGTATTTTATTTCCTGCTACATTGCGACCGGTGCACTTGTCATCATTGCAAATTTTGTTAACAGTTTCCCATTTAAACATTGAACCTCCTTCAAACAATTTGGGCTCTTCATACTTAAAATAGCTTTACACTTGTCTGGATTGACTTTAATTCCTTGCTAGGTCATCATGAACCCCATAAATTTTCCCCCGCCTACTCTAAAGAAATATTTTTCGAGGTTCTGGCACTTGTTATGTTCTCTAACCTTATTGGAGACTTTTTTCCAAATGGAGTGGATAATCCTCAATTGTTGTTGACTTGACCACCATGTCGTCAACATAAACCTCCATAGTGTTGTCGATAAGGTCCTTGAAAACCTTATCCGTAAGATGTTGGGAGATAATCTTGATAACATTTTTTATGATATTTTTGGACTTATTTTCATAATGAAATCAACTCTTTCTAAGCTTAGAACCTCCTAAATTCCATATTTTTATCTCTTTTCATAAATATTTTGATTCTTATTATAAATAATTGGTCATTTGAGTTTTTAATCAAATTTTACTCTAAATTTTATTGATTTTGTCAAATAAATGAACATGATGCATTTAGGTTAAGAAGAGTAAGATTGGAATACTTGAGGAGCAAATAAGGTCAAAGTTGGAATGCTTATGCTAACAGCTGGGCCAGGCTCAACAAAATTGAGTCAAGTGCTATTGGACCAGTTAATTGAGTCGGGCTCAAGATGCACTAGTTGGGCTAAGAATACTGGAAAATGCAATAAAATCCAATTGCGCCTGGCACCACTGTATATGGACCGAGCACAAACATCATAAATCATAATTTATTTAAAGGACTCTTTACATTACGGTAAACACTTCTAAACACTCCTCTACTTTGGAGACTCCACTCCATCTGGAGACTGGGAGTTAGAAAATGTAGCCTTGGGATGACAACTAGGGTTTGGAGGGTTTTCATTTTCTCCTCTTTGTATTTCCAACTTCTTCCATTATTCATCTTTCCATCTTGTTGGAATTAGATGTAATCGTTTAAATTCTCATATAATCAATATTGGTTTTCATAAATATGTCTCTATATGCATGTTTTTCTTTTAAAATGTTAGTATTTTGGTTTTGTGCATTAAGTCTTGTTGTGCTGATTCACGACATGATAATTGATTCTTAGGATATTGGAAAATATCATTTTTAATAAGGATATAAATTGAAATACTAAATGAAAGCTTGTGTCTAGAAATAGAGCATGATTCGTTTATTGCCTTAAAACACTTGTGGCAATTGCAAGTTCTATTTATATAAATGATCAAGGAATTGATGATTAATAAATAAGCTTAGGTTCATTCACCTAAAGAATTAGGGTTTGGGTATTATTATGGGTTGACCTTGATATTTGTTTGAAAAGAAGATAATTGATTTTATGCATGAGAGTGGGGTTTGATGAAAGTTTAATCCTAGCAATTACACTTTATATTCTCTCAATTCTTTTTCCACATTCCAAGTGCTCATTAAAAATACAAAAATATATTTTAATTATTTTAATTTTTTTTTCTCGCATAAAAATTTAAACTTTGAAATTATTTGTAGTCTATTTTTTTATAAATTGTATTTATTATCTTATATTCCACAAGTTCCTTGGAAGACAATGATATATTTATTACTTGATACATTTGCAATTGATATACTTGTCATCATAGCAAAAAAATGTTTACAAGCCTCGACATTTTTAAGACCAAATGACATTACCTTGTAACAATAATAAGCTCATACTGTCATGAATGTCATTTTTTTTTCATCAAGTGAGTACATTTTAATTTTATTGTACCCGAAATATACATCTAGAAAACTAAATAACTCGTACCCTATTGTGTTATCCACCAATCGATCTATATTTGATGGGGCATATGTGTCTTTAGGACATGCCTTACCATTACCACATTAGTCAGTCACATGGTATACACAACTTCTTTGATAAAGTCAACTTTCAACAACAAAATGACTTCATGATCTCGTGTTTGCACTCATTCACTAGCGAACCACAATCAAGGATCTGGATATGACTTAATGAGCAAAGTAGAAACATCAAGTTTCTGGAAACTCGACCAGTAAAAAACATCGGTAAAGTTGTTCTAGTCAATCAGCACCTTACAAACTCGTCAATTGGCTATAATAGCGGTGAAAACAACTAGGTCATCCTGATTGGGGTCATTGATGTCAAAACAATGGTGTCACTTGTGGGGATAAAAAAATGGTTCTAAAGACGAACCTCATTCCTTTAGCACTCAACATCGCTATAAGTCGAGGTTAAGAATAATTTAAATACAACTTTCTCTATTAAATTTTTGAAATATTTTTTAGGATAAAACTATGATGAAGTTCCAAACTTCGAACCAAACAATATATCAAATACAATGATTGACCTTAATTATATTATCTCAACAAACAAACTTGAAATTGAAATAATATAATAATAATAATAATAACAATAAAAGTTATGATTATTTTTACATTTTGTTATTGGTGAAAAGATGGTGTATTTTAACTTTAACTAGTTTTCACCGAACGTTATTTTATCATGTGCAATTTATCATGTGAAAGAAGTGCGAGAGGAAGTTCTCAACTTATCTCTGATCGAATATCTTTTTTCTTTTCTCCACTTTGCCTCAAATATTTTTTCCTTATTACAATTATGCCCTCACATAACCCGACCCGACCCATAAAACAGTTAGGGCTTCGCGCTTATCGCTATAAATACCAAAACCAGGGTTTTTGTCGCCACAGGTTCACACTCAAGGATCATCTTCGGCAGAAAATCGACATCTGAGAGAAAAGCGTGAGAGTTTTCGTTGTTGAAGATGAGAGCCAAGGTTAAACGCATTTCCTTTCGTTATTCATGTTTATATGATGCCTATTTTATTTTATTAATATTTTACGTGTTCTGAACTTTTTAGGATCTGAGTATAATTATGAATTTGTCTTTGTTCACAGGAATTAGGATGTTTAACTCGATTGTATGATGTTTGATGTGTTTTTTTTTTTTTCAATATTTATTTTGCATGGACTTTTTTTTTTCCTTTCTGAATTGCTGATGTATTCCTTGTAAATGAACTAGTTCGATATTTTTAGTTTGTTGTTGTATTCGATTTGAAGAAATTCGATGCACTGTTTGATTTTG
>Ga0209700_107115_pt1 | contig 16293 bp, 6 predicted proteins | sample SiratroredBW_FD_187528 | JGI IMG/M metagenome (GOLD analysis project Ga0209700, IMG submission 187528) | Root nodule microbial communities of legume samples collected from California, USA - Siratro red BW (SPAdes) (version 2) | ecosystem: Host-associated > Plants > Roots > Nodule | place: USA...
ATATATATATATATATATATATATATATATATATATATATATATATATATATATGTCTTTCTACATATTTCCTCATTCACACTATTAAAAAGGAAACAAGATTTGCTCCATAATTTCACAAACTTGTTTATGTTTCACAAAATTAGTTTAGTCTATTATAAAAGTGTCAATAAACTTTATACAATTATAATATCATTTATAATATAACTCATTGTATTTTTTACTTTCTTTTCTTAAAAATCCTAATAAAGTAAATAATTACGTGGTAAAAAATTATGTTAAAAAATGACATATTTATAAAAAAAAAAGTGTGCATCCTACTAAGTCATTAATATATATATATATATATATATATATATATATATTTATATATATATATATATATATATATATATATATATATGCAAGAAATTTTTTAAATGATTTAAAACTAAATTATGCTTAATTAAGAGCATATTCAATAGGTAATTCTATAATATCATCTCTTACCATGTAATACACGATCATTATAGATAAAAAACAAACATAAAATACAAAGAAAATAGGATAAACTAACAGATTTAAAATTTTTTCATTCGTTATCATTAACAAACTTAACAAGACTTCTTATTCACACAAACATATATTCATTTAAGTATCACACCTCATTAACATACTTTATAGATAAATTCATGAAATCTTCAGACATGGACAATTGACTATACTTCTACAAGACTCATGTGTTGAATAGACCCAAAGGTTAGCACCTGTCATTTTAGGTTTTTATTATGTCTTGATGTTATGTGTTAGCATTCTTTGCTATGATACAAGTGCACTAGTCACAAATGTAGCAAGTAATAAATACATCGTTCTCTCCTAAAGGACTTGTGCAATACACAATAATAAATACAATTATAACAAAATTAGACTATAAATAATTCCAAAGTTTGGATTTTTACGTGAATAAAATTAAAACAATTAAAATATACTTTTGTATTTTTAATGAGCACTTAGAATGTGGAAAAATAATGGAGGGAATATGGAAAGGAATTGTTAGGATTAAACTTCATCAAACCTCATTGTCATAAATAAAATCAATTATATTCTTTTTAAACAAATATCAATGTGAACCCACAATATTAATCAAACCTCAATTCCTCAACAAAATAAGCCTAATATTATCTATTAATCATCAATTCCTTTATCGATTATATAAATAAATCTTGTAATATCCACAAGGGTTTTAAGACAATAAAAAATTTTGCTTTATTCCTAGACACAAGCTTTCATTGGATATTTTAATTCAAATCTAGATTACAAAAGATATTTTTCGATACTTTTAGGAATCAATGATCAAGTCATGGATCCGCACGACATGTAATAACTGCAGAATTAAAATACTGATATATTAAAATAAAAGCATCTATGTAAATACATATTTATGAAAACTAATATTGATTACATGAAAATTCAAAAGATTATATCTAATCCCAACAACATAGAAAGATGAATAATGGAGAGGAAGATGGATATACAAATAGGAGAAATTGAAACCCTCTAAACCCTAGTCTTCATCCCATTGCTACAATTTTATAAAACTTAGCCTCCAAATTGAGTGGAGTCCCCAGAAGTCTCCAGTGCTTCAAAGTTCCTAACCCTAATGCAAATAATCCTTTAAATAAATTTTAATTTGCAACATCTAAGCCGAGTCAAGTCAGTTGCGTTGAGCATAATTGGATTATGTTGCAATATCTAGTACTTTTGAAGCCCAACTTGCATCGGACCCATGTTTCCTGAGTTGGGCGCATTTCCACAAAATTGCTCTCGGGTCTTATTTACACTATGCTCAGGTTCTATGTGTTGGGCTCAATTCTTTCTTCTCTTCATTCAATGCTTTTCTATTCAAAATAATAGGAATTTAGAATAAATTCAATTATCAAACATTAGTAATCAATTATTAACAAAAACTACATAAAATTGAAAAATAAGCAGAGTTTAAGCTTTGGAAATTTTGATTTTATTATAAAAAATTAATCCAAAAATATAATATAAATCAACTCTATCATTATGGTCAAATTCATTGGATTCCTATAGGTTATCAAATTCTTGAAACTAGATTGAAAACTTTATTACGAATAGAATATATATTATTTTCATCTGAAATTTTATGTGAAAGAACCTTAAGATGTTAAGAATATACGGTTAAAAAAACAAATCCAAATTCGCAATGCAGAAAAAATGAAAAATCACAAAAGCATGGATGTCAAGTGCTGAAAAATCAGGATACCCTGCTCTCAGTTTGGTCTCAGTTTTTATTTGTTCTAAATTTTCCAGTGTCGTTTTCTATATAATTTTTTTGTGTCTTGCTTCTATATTGTGTTGTTGAGTTCTGAAAAAAAAAATCAAGGTCAAATACCCTATAGAAAAATTTTAATAAATTGTTAGCTTTAATTTATTGATTTTGTGTATTTTAAAGCAATCTTCTAGTTTTTTCAAATATAAATTCCTCTTGAGTTTAGCATTTTAAATTGAGTTTTTCTTGATTTTACAATTCTTTGACCTCTTAAGATGGAGGACTCCTTGGCGTGTGGATTTGGTGGATGATTATCTAACATTTTTAGGTAGCATTTTGGAGGAAGAAGAGCTTGCTAAGGGTGACTCCTCTTTAAAGAGTCTACAAGTGAAACGCTCAAGGCATACTAAGGAACAAAACGTGTAGAGGCCCAATTGTAATGGAACTGTTTACAAATACATGAACACGAGAGCTCCTTTCCATTTTCAACCAAGACATGAAAGATTTGGGTCAAGGTGAGTTGAAGGCCTAGGAATTTCGCTATGCGAGCTTGGATGAAGTTATGGGTGCTCCCATTCTTCACTAGAAACGCAACCAGGAAGGCGTTGACATGGCCCAAAACCCTGAGAGTCTCAGAGATTAAGTGGTCCGTCTGATGTAGAGGCTCCTTGGTACTTTAGCTTGTAGCTCACGCTCCAATGAATGAAGAGCATGTTCAAGCCATTTGCACCAAACACATTGGATGGAAAGAGCTCCTCATGATGCAGAAGTAATAGATGTGGAGGAATTCACCATGGAAGGAAGCATGCAAGGGAAGTTTGATACGGTTTTGGTGAAGAAGATAGTGAAAGCCTTGAAGGAGGTTAGGCCAACCTTCAATAAAGAGCTTCTAGCTTCTAGGAGAAGAAACTCAATGTGAAACTTGAGGCAATGTGCTGAAAATTTGGCAGCATTTATCAAGTCTACAAGAGAGGTTCCTAAACCTCTTATTTATAGAAGAAAAGATGAGCTACTTAGCTTCCATGCAAGCTATCTAGGTAGGGTATGAGAGAAGTTAGGTCTAGAAACCCTAGCTTATAAGACAAGCTTTTAACCCTAGCTTCTATGACAAGCTTCCCAAACCTACAAGGTGGTGACAAGTGACACAAAGAGAGAGCTACTTGTGCTACTTGGACTCCTTGATCAAGCCCAACATTATTTATGGACCTCAGGGCTCAAACTTACACTACATGGCCCAAAAATACAAGGCCCAAATTTATTTTACTTGGCCCAAATACAAGACCCAGATTATTCTAAACTATTCTAAACAATTTATACAAATTAGAGGACTTCTCCTTAATACTCTATTTTCTCCAAAGGGATTTCTTCATGTTTGTATTTGGGCCTGAACAACTGATTAAAAGCCCAAATAGGATGAGATGGGCCCAATCTTCTAGAAAGCTCTCAATTATCTCTTTGACTCTTTGTCCTCTTTATTCTTTGATTAATGGCGCTGGGGCATACTCCATCACCGTCAATGCATGTAAATTGGTTTGGGTCGTGGTTGTATTTGAAGGTTCAGGTGGTTTATTAGGATTTGAGTCATGAAGATTATTTAAATCAATCTCATTCATTTTGAGGTTGCTTGGTTATGCTATCAACAACATGAACTCACATTTGTGAGCCGACCGATGCTACTCTGATGAGAACCAAGAGCTGCAGTTTAACCAACCTCAAGCACCTGCACAAATAAATAATTCAAAGGATGCTTTGCAAATTCCAAGTGGACCAATCACCAGGTCAAGGACCCAAAAACTGAAAGAGGCATTGATTGGGCTAATTCAAGACATTTTGACTGCGCAAACAAAGTCTAAGATTAAATTGAAGCCTAATCACGTTCTTAATTTGATATGGGCTGATGAAGGAATTAAATGAAGGAGATTTGGGCTAAAAGCAAATCATTTGAAGAGAATGGCCCATAGAAAATGCATCTCCAGATTTAGTTTAAGTGTAAATGGGCTATTTTGGGCTTAGGTTAAAATATGAAGAGTCACCCATTTTTTTGTGGGCATATTTTAAATTTTTTATTTTGATGTATTTTGATTAATTTTCCATAGGGCTTAGAGTAGTCATGCTTAGTAAATTGTGTTTTTCGTTTTCCCATTTGATGTAATAATTAGTCATCTAAAAGTGTGCCAAAAAGCTGTTGCTGCATTAAATTTGGAGGCTTCTAGGCTGTTGAAGAGTTAGGTTAGCTTTTTAGAAGCTCAAAGGTCTACTTAAGTAAAGAAACCCATGTAAACAACAACTTTGATTTTGAAATACGAATTTGAATCTGAAAATTTCAGAAGTGAGAGTTTCTCTCTTGAGTTCTTCATTTGGACTTGCAACTTATCAAGGGCAGATCATCCTTGTGGCGTTTACCATACTTTAGGGTCTTTGTTGCGTTTTCTTTTCCGCAAGACAAGGATTCTGAGTAGATCATCCTAAATCTGAATACTTAGGGATCTTGGGGCATTCAACTACTCTTTGTTGTGGGTTCTAGGGTTTATTCCTAACCGGGTTCACATCATACTCACCACAATAGTAGCACCAATTCTTTTTGTGACGATTTTGGACTTAGCTAGGAACAATCGTTTGATGGCATGCGAATTAGGGTTTGATTTGGGTTTTAGGGAGTAAGAGTTCACAGTTTGGGTGTTGTAAGTAAAGGTATTAATTAATATTGGGTTTTAGCGGTGAAGGATGAAGGACAGGAATAACGGTCGGTTGTTAAAGCTTCTACGAACTTTTCTTCTTATAATTTTGCCAATCTTACGGGTTGGGATAGCAAGATCGATTGGAAAGCTTGCACCTCTCTTTGAATTTCAGGTTTAAGATCTAAAACAAAGCAACTAAGGAAGAAAGAGGAAGGTAACCCCACAATCCAAATTGCAAGAGATTTGAACTAATTTTGGTATTTACGAACAATTGAAGTTTGGCAAAGCTTAAGCAAGGCTCCTCTTGGATCTTCATAATGTGACGGTGCAAACTAAACCTTTAAGGTATGATGGAAATTCTGCAAAGTTGATATTAAGTTGTTGTGAATTGGAACTAAGTGATGACTTCTCCTTTCATGGAAAAATAAGTCATTTGAAGCCTTTGATCCTCCAGAGTCCTTTGGTATTCAAAGAACTGCTTGATTTTGAAAATCCAAGCTAATGGTTCAGATGCATCCAATCGAGGCATGTCTAGTTTCAAAGAGGTTCATGTAATGGATTGAAGGGTAGAATATCTAATTTTAAAGAGGTTCAGGTAAAGGATTGAAGGGTAGAATCATTTGTCATTGTATCTCCAAATCCAATTCGAAAAGTTGTTTAGGCTTCCAAATTGGTCATGTGAATATTCATTGCTTCTCAGAAGGCTTTCTAACTTTCTAGTAAATGAAGAACGAGTCTATTTTTTCATCACTTTTTGACACAGGCATGGTGTCCTTGAGTTTGATTCTCAATGAAAGCACCAAATTAAAATGCCTATTGTACATGTTAGACTTCCTTCTAAAAGAAGACTAAATAATTCTATGCTATTATTTCATATAAAGGACTCTCATACCCATAACTAAACCCTATCAACAAATCGACGTGTCACAATAAAAAAAATCAATGAGAGATCCTAACAACCTAAGAAAATACTACTATACTCTTAGATCTAATTTGTATTCTCAACCTTTACTTCATTCTGTCATTAACTGTATAGTCATAGTTATCAAAATATTTAAGTTTGATATTATGTTTGGACTTGCTACTGGACTACTCATTTATGTCATTTCATAATCATAATGTTCTACTACCTCTTTTATATATATATATATATATATATATATATATATATATATATATATATAAACTTTGGTTGAGCTAATGGTTTTCAAGATATGATGTTTTAGTCGAAAACTAAGAAGAGACTACTTATAAAAAGTACTTTGACAATCAAGTCAATAGACACCTACAATACACAAATAGACGTGAGATTAAGTAAATATTCTAGGTAATGTTCTATATATAATATTTTGTGTCTAAACAATAAGTTGTGTAATTGTTGAATTAGGTAACTTAACTAAGTATTGAATATGGCAATATATAATCATTACCTATATTTAAGTTTAAAGTTAATAAATTCACAAAATTTTTACTACATAATATTACACCGGGAGACAATGTAATACAACTTTTGTTAGGTTTTATTTAGTTACATTTGCTACAATTTATATTTTGTCAGTACCCATTATTGCAGTTTTAATTTTCAATATTTTTAAAAAATAATTACTATTTTCAGTTTCATTAAGGAAATATTAATTTTTTTTACTAACTTATTTTCAAATAAACTGCATCAATATTTTTATATTTATATTAGATAAAATTAATATATTTAAAGGAGTGTTATTTTAATAAGATTGTTAAATAACTAACATATTTATGTGTAAGAAAACTATAACAGTAATGTATTTATATTTTTACATTCTGTTTACACAATTTTTTACATTTTACAGAAATAACATAAACACAAAAAAATAATATTTAGAAACTACTCTACGTGTATCTCCTCTCACTCGGGAGGAATAAATAGCAAGACTATTGAGGAGACTTTGGTTTAAATACTCATTTAAATTCAAAATGAGTTTATCATTTCAAAATTAAACAGATACTAAAATTACGCAGTGTATATCATTAGTAACATATTTAATAACAAAAGTTGGCTTTATATTATATTTATGAATTTTTAAATTAATTATAAAATATCCTTATTTTAAAAGATTCTTTGTAATTGTTTATATACTTCAATAAACAAAATATCGTTAAGGAGCAAGCTAGTGTGAATAATAAAAAAAAAACTATATTATGATCATTATATACCTATACCAATGAATAAATTATGTAACAAATAGTACACAGTTAGAACCCGAACTCTAGCTCATTTAATTCATTCCTATAAGTCCTGTAACATTCTTGAAAAATATCACATTACCAACATTCAATATAGGGAAGAGGCCAATAATTGGAAAAAAAATAAAATAAACACCGGCATCATCGCAAAATGCTCATACAATTTATCATGTCAAGACAAGTTCCAAACTACAACTAGGGATCATTACAAAATATACCCATCTTTACTAGCCTCCACTCTCCATGAGATCTATATTGAGAGAACTACCCAACCTAATGCCTCTACTCAATTATCATAACACCTACGCAGTGTGCAGGCTAGTTTGTCTCCTCCCTGACAGCATTAGATTCTTTTAAGCTGCTGTCACGTGGGTTTACAGTATCTGCAAATGCACCATGATTTAGGCTACTCGTTTCCACTATACCGCCCATTTCTGGCATGCTATCCCCATTTTCAGCATTGCCTTCAATAGTACTGGTACCATCTATTTTTTGTGCAACATTCTCAGCGGCTGGTGAAGCATTTGTAAAATTAACATTAGTGTCATGTATCGTTTGCATTTTATGAGGATCTACATCCATGTCATAACTGGGGCTAGAAGTAGCCTGGTCCTGCAAAATATCTCCTACTGGCTGGTCAGCAGTTCCATCACGTGATGACTCAACTGCTACTGCTAGAGCATTTCCATCCTCCTCCGAGTGAGATACAACTTCACAATTCTCTGTACCCCGTACATCAGTTTTATCGGTCTTGGTCTCGGTGATCTCAGTTGACTCAGGAGTATGGTTGTTTGCCTCAATCTCTTCTTGTTGTTGTGCTTGTAATCTGCATCGGTCCATGATATTTTGCACCTTCTCAAGCTCTTCAATCAAACTCCCGTACCTATTTTGCAAAGTTTTCTCAAGTTCCTTTTGCTTCTGTACTTCAGCCCATATATTGTGTATCCTATGTGATGCTGCTAATTGCTCCTGCTTTTGCAAAGCTTTAAAGCATTCTAATTCAGTCGCAGCTATGTCCATCTGCTTGAAAGTGGCCTCAATTTGCGGCCATAGGCTTTTCTTTACCCTCATCTGAAAAATGTCAGTAGCCAAATTATAATATATTCCAACATGGGAGCGGGAGTGTTTCCACTAACGAGTTGATTTCCAACTATTTTTAGTCACGTCAGTTTATTAAAAAACAATCGAAGGCAACACAATCTGCAAAAGAACATATGTTTAAAAGTAGCAACAGGCAAGTAACAGAAATGTAGCAGTGTAGCATTCTGCATGCAGCATATCAAAAGCATACCTCATAGCCTAGTGTGAGAACCAACACCTTCTTCTCAAACCGTACCATCTTCTCATTACCGTCATCCAATTTGTTTCTTAAGTTCTCAAATTCATTCTGTAAAGCTGCTAGTTTTTCCATGTTCCCAGAAACACTAGAAAGACCATACGCATTACGAGTAGGAAAGTACATAAGATCATTGAGACAGGTTTTGTGTGCTTCAATAAATTCATCGAGAGGTTCATTTTCATGTCCCATTGCTGCACAAACATACTGGGCCTCTTCCTTTATCAACTTATCAGCCTACGATATACATAAACCATAAATATCATCAGCGTTGCTTAAAAGGTCGTCTCCACTGGCAACTTAGTATAGAAACAGTTGCTTTATCAAATTAGCAAATGAAAATGAACACAGAATACGTATTACACTATAAAATTAATTCGTAGATAACCACTTGTGATAAATGCAAGGACAGATGTTGAAGAATTACATATAATTCAAACATGAATCTGACAATATCGGGAAACGTAAACACAAAGCTCACATACACTAATTAAAGGAAGGATTGTAACAGAAAAGTGTAAGCCCTTCAAATCCCATTCATAACATCTCTTCATACCACTGACATTGACGAATAAAAGAAGAAATAAATTCAAACAAATCTGTAAATCTGACTAGTGCACAATGGCGAGTTTCAAAATATTAACTGACATTTCATAGTATTCAATTTTCATAGGCTACACCTTCATTAAATAATTACCAACTCAGTATTGACAAGAAGTTTCATGATAATAAGAGTATAAGGAAATCTACATATAAAATATTAAGACATGTATTGATCAAAATATATATGAAAGAAGTGATGGAACATTGACGGATCCAAATTATTTCTATTTCACTAGTCTGTGCAGAGATTTTTTTAGTGTTTATTTTGGGAGGTTAGAGGAATACAATTTAAAAACAATCTAGAGTAATAAATGATAAGGTCATTATAGTCTCGGGATCTGCATCAAAAGAGAGGTGTCTCCAAAACAGGAGTCAAGTTATTTGTTTGTGTTAAAACAACTGAAGAAAATGAGATGTCATCACGAAGAGAAATAAAGAAACTAAGAGCACAAACACATAGGGAAAGACATACATCTTTCATTTCGTCTTCCTGAAAATCTTCTATCACAGGGACAGCAGACCCATTTGCGGCTCGTTTGACTCCTTTCTTTTTCTCCTTATTCACTTTATCATCAAAGGGATACTTAGCATTGTCATGCTCCAGTAAAGTTAGAAGCTCCCTTCTAATCATCTCATCAGCTTGTTCAATAGACGTTGGTGGAACAAAGGAACTTTTGTCCCCATCAATTCTCATCAAGGAATTTCTTACGAGCTCCAATGATGCAGCAGGAGGCCTAGGAAGTTCCCGTTGAAGGACTTTTGATCGTTTTCTAAGTAATGCCTGTTGTCTTGCCTCTTCTTCGTTTTTTTCTCTAGCTATTCTATCAGACATATCCTCTTCAATCTTCTCCTCAGGCTCTTCTGCGTCTTCTTGAACTGGTTCCATCACTATTTGATACTCATTTTTGGGCTGTGGAAGGCTTCCTAAACCATATCGCAAACTTCTCCTCATATCATCCTGTCTATGTAGCTCGAGTTTAGAGCTGTCAAGCATATTCGTGTCCTCATTAATATGTAGCTCATCCCTAAGAGGAATTCCCTTTGGTGTCATGCTAAAAGAAGAACCATCTCTTGATGGTGTCACGCCAATTCTAGGAGTGAGACCTGAACCTCCAGGAGTTGCAGAAGGTGTCAGCATTGGATTTGGTGTCTGAATGTCTTTTCTCTTAGGGGTGACACCCGAAAAATCTGAAGGATGCAACTCCGGGTTCTCTCCTCCTAACAATGGTGTTTGAGACTCCCTCAACCTGGCCAGATTTTCGGCTTCCATCATAATAGCATCTCCTTTACCAGCTGGTGTTCTCTGAGGGGTTCGTAGAGGAGTCACTCCCTGACCAGGTGTCTGTGCATAATTAGCCAGAAGTGCACGTGTTGCACCACTACCTTCAGGAAGTTCCTGACTCCCTGCAAGGTCACTTGCATAACCCAACTTTGCAATTTCATCCAATTCCTGATCAGAAATCTGAGGTGGTGGAAGCATCAATTTTGACCTCTTTCTTACAGTTTCTGGGTCATTCAGCTTGTTGGCATGCAATATGGCAGATGGGGGATCTTGCCTTTCTGCAATTTTATTTTTTGCGATATCCTGCTTTCTTAATTGTGCCTCAATATCAACCCTCCTTTTCCCTTCAAGTTCTTCAATTGTAGTAGGGAACTTGGGCTGTTCCACTGGTCTATCTTCGTCCGTAACATCAAAAAAGCCTGGAGGAGGCCTTTTCTCGAATGGAATTTCTGCATTGTAGTCTATTCCTTTCCTCTTTCTCTTCCGCTTCCTAATATCAATTCCTGCAGCTTTCAATTCTCTTTTCTTTTGTAAAGAAGCAAGCCTCCTGGCTTCCTCAAGCTGTTTCTCCCTAGCTTTCCTTTTGGCTTTCTTTCCCTTCGTGTTGGCTAACCGGGCTCGTGCTTCAGAAAGCATCTCCTTTTCATCTTCATCCATATCAACAGGATCAGGTCGTGCAGGTTTAGACTCAGGATTTGGATCAATCTCCCCAGGACGCAATTTCCGAGGATCATCACCAGGCTCATAGTTCTCATCTTTCACACAGGCTGCATCAAGGAGCTTCTCATACCGCTCAAGACACTGGGAAGGGGTGCGGCCCACAATTGGAGCAATTGTTCTCCATTGGGTGGGCATAAGCTTGGCAAGATGAAGTAGCTTTTCGTCCTCTTCTCTAGTCCACTCAGTCTACACACAAAAGGCATCAAATTGAAAAATCACTCCTTATTAGCAGAGTACTGATACAAACTATAATACTGTAGATGGAAAAATGCAATAAAAAATGCAATTAATAACACAATGGCAAATTACTAGGTCATAGGTTTCACAACATATAAAAAAACTTAAGAATAAAAGTAATACCACTAAGCTAAATATTACAACAATTATTACACACTACCCATTTTGTACAAAGTATAAAAAAAAAGAGCATAAACTTGAATTAAAATTGTCGCTTGGATATAATACATAACAAAGTATGAGTTAGAGAAGAGAGGTACCTTTTTTATGGAGGGATCGAGCCACTCATACCAACGAGCTTTGCATTGCTTGGCAGATTTGCGGACAAGGAGTGAAGAGATTCGAGCCCACTGATTCTTACCATATTTCATAACAGCCGCTTTCAGGATTTCATCTTCGGTGTTTTTCCAAACACCGCCTTTTATCATAATCCTCATCTTTGCTTCAACTACAGACAGCAACCAAGCAATTCAAACACATTAAGCAAAACTAGTACAGTTAAGTTTTGCAACCCTTTTTTAAAAATTCAATACATATCCATGTTGCAGTCCCTGTGCATGAACTATACTACGCGAACTGCACACTGCAAACCCTCTTATCTCTAATCTCATGTCATCTATAGCTCAGGCACTCAAATACCAACTTAATCAAAATCCTACAAGCTAACCACCACAATATCCAAACCCTCACCAACCCAAATTATATCAATTAACCAGTCAATCACCGAACTCACGCACCCAATTCGATCAACATTTTTACCGTTGATGCACCTAATGAACAGCTCAACAGTTTAAATTAACAAAACAAAAACAAGATTCATTCGAGCATTATGTAGTGGAGAGTACCTGAATATAAATGCTGAAAGACCAACTTTGTGACTTATTGTTATCTCTGCACTGGTAAAAAATCAAGAAAAACAAAAATCACTAGATTGAAAAGTATCAAGAAAATAGGAGAAAACGAGTTTAAAATCAATGAGAAACCAGGGTCTAGGTTAGGGAGGATCAGAAGCGCACCACAAATTCGACCAAAATAAAGACTGCTTCTTCGTGCACCTCCATATCATCTTCTTGCACCTCCATACGTCTAGTCAAATTTACTATTTAACCCTTTTTAAAACATTTCATATCCCATAATATCCTCCACCACCCTTCACGTCCTTTTTTCTCAACTTTGCCTGCACCCCGTTCCCATGCCACTGCACCTCATTCGATGGCGGCTGCACCTCCACCTCCACCTCCACTCTCAGTGCTTGTATCCCAGTTTGCCAGTGCAGATTTACATTGAGTGCACCTTGGTTGCTTGGTTGTTGGCTTGGTTCTCCATCATTGTTCTCCATTCACGGTTAGTGAAAACTGTAACCCACAAACTTCAACTTCTATCATTTTGGCACCCATTAAAGCAATTGAAAGAAAGATAAGTATCATTGTAAGTTTAATTTCAGATTGTAGAGGTAGTTGTGGTGGATTGGTGGCGGAGGACGGCAGTGGTCCAATTTTTTTCACTGTCAAACTGTTCTACGGTTTGAAGAAACCGTAGGTAATTCAACTTTTCTCTTCTGCGGTTTGTACAAATTGTAGAACAGTAGAAATATTTTTTTTGTTCTGCGGTTTGTACAAGCTGCAGAAGAAAAAAAATTTTGTATTGTTCTACGGTTTGTACAAACCGCAGAAGAAAAAAAATTTGCTACTGTTCTACGGTTTGTACAAACCGCAGAACAGAAAAAAAAATGTTCTACGGTTTGTAGAAACCGTAGAAGCATTTTCATTTTTTTCACTTCTTACGGCTTCTACAAACTATAGACAAAAAAATGTTTTACGGTTTGTAGAAGTTGTAAACAGTAAAAAAAAATGCAAATGCTTCTATGGTTTCTACAAACCGTAATGTCTATTACTTTTACGGTTTCTACAAATCGTAGAGTTCTCTTATACACCTATGCACTTATGGTTTGTACAAACCGTAAGCTCTTACGAATGTTAAAATAACTACAGTTTGTATAATCTGTAAGAGGCATAAATCTTGTTTTTAAACTTACGGCTTACAAAATCCGTAAATATTAAACTTCTACGGTTTCTACAATCCGTGGAAATCAGAAAAAATGAATAACAGATACCTCGACGAAGACGACGGTTGGTTGTTTTTCAGCCACCTACAACCACCGACGACCACCCAAAGTGCCTTCAACCCCCACTCCAACACCTAGGAACCTCCCACCACCACTGCGATACCTTCTACCATTGTTCAGAAATGCACCGCACCCCTTTCATGGAAAACCTTCTTTTATAGCAGCAGGGATAATTTTGTAATTTACTCATGTCTATTATTAGAATTTTGAAAATTATGGAGGTGCAGGAAGATGATATGGAGGTGCAGGAAGAAGCAGTCCAAAATAAATCACACTGCAATCAAGGCTTGAATAACGTTTAATGGCAATTGCTTTCTGCACCCCGCCAGTGTTAGGTCATACCACAAATACCCTTGCCAGAAAACCATAACTTGAAGTGTTGCCTTTGCATTTTCCAGCGGTGGCAGACGTTGGTGGTGGAAGGGAAAGGGAAGGTTCTTTGAGGTAAGTGGGTGTGTTTTTTGGATGGTTTAATAGTTGATGTAGGGATGTAGAGGAAATGTTATGTGGTGGGAAGGACTTTCCTTTCGGAAAATAAAATTCAAAAGATTGAGTTATGGAAAAGGATTTTCGTACTAGCAAGTTGGCTTTCGGAAAAGTTTTTTCGGAAAAGAGGGGTGTAAAGAGATTGGATTATTAAAAACGTTTTTCGTAGAAGGGATAACATTTTTCGTAAAAGCATTTTATGTTATGGAAAACATTTTTCGAAATGCAAAATTAACTTTTGAAAAATGTTTTTCAAAACTACTTTTTACATCCAAAATTTATTCCGAAAAGGATAATTTCGGTATTTTCAAAAAAATGATAGGGTGCAGGAAGAAAATGAGGGGATGTAGGAAGAAAATGATGGGGTCCAGGAAGCAATTACCCGATTAGGATTTGAAGAACAAGATTTCGTGCAATCCGGTTCAAGTCGGTGAGTGTCAAGAGCTTGTTCTTGTTGTGAGGGACGTGAGCAAGAGTTGAGTCTGTCGCTTTAGACCGATTTTTAGTCGTGGATCGAATCTATTTTGTTTGTAAGTAAGATATCCAATTGGCTATTGCTAATTGCACTACCATTTTTCAATCTTCAACACTTTCAATACGTGAAATGTCAGACTTGCCCTTACAAGTTTTCTAGTTTATCTGTATTTTTTTCTTTTCTCCCTTCCCGTGCTCCCATGCCCAACTACATTCCTGCTTCTCTTGCTGCATTTCCATGATGGTAGATAATCTAACCATAACATTTCTTAAGGTTAAAGATTTAGAGTCTCAATATGAGTCTATGTGGTCTCTAAGTATTTTTTTTTTATCCAAGTTCATCTATCACAGAAATCAATCTAAAAGATAAGAAACACAAAGAAGAAGATCTCTAATTAACTAAAAATATTAACTAGACTTATAACTAAAAACATACAGAAAGATTCGGTTTTAGTTGACTTCGTTATAAACAAATCATATCTTCGTAAGCTTAATTTTAGTCTGTAAATTTGTATAGTGTAGTTTAGGATTTTATAGGTAATGTATTAAGCCAATAGTGTAGAATAATATCAGCTTCTTCCTGCACCTCTATACCCTTCCTTTTGCACTTCCATAATTCCAAAAGTGCCAAAATACCTTTCTAAAATTTGTATTCCGAATTGTATAAACCGAAATACAAATTAATTTTATATTTTAAATTGTGTAATTTGGAATACAATATTTTTTGTATTCCAGAATATAATTTTTTTTTGTATTCCATAAATCCGAAATATGAAAAAGTTAGGAGAGGTGTGCTGAAAAGATGAAGAAAATGAGAAGGGTAAAATGGTACGTTTGTTTTGCCTATATGTAGGAAGAAAATACGGAGGTGTAGGAAGACGCAATCTAAAATAATTGAGCCTTGTATTTGGACTAAGTAGATTAGAATTTTGGACCATGTACTTGGACAATAAGTAGATTATGATCAAGATAGGATACTGTAGTCCATTTAAGGTTACAATTGGGCTTCCTTAAGCCCAATGTAACCTAGGATGTCTAAGAGCATGAAATAGGTGCAAGACACATGGCATAATGCATGGAAAGCATGACTTTGGAAAGGAAAACATGAATAGACATCTATCACACTCTTATTTGAGAGGATTTAAGAGTGGCATATGCACACTCTCATTTGAGAGGATATTATGAAGTAGGGTTTTTTGAATCCATTTGAATTCAAAATTTCCCTCCTTCTATCTCTCATTTATGATGTTCGCTTGTGTTATAGATAAAGAGGTCATGGTCTTGTAAATTTTAACTTAATGAGTAGTGAGATTATGTCAAATGGTGTTTTTACTTGGTCTTGTAAATTTTTAGTTGAAATGAGTAGTCTCCTTCTAGACTCTTACCTAAACTTCTTCTAGTGAATTGGCCTAACCTCTCATTAAACCTATTCCATCTCCATTTCACACAGTCAGATTCATCTTCTACTGATCCTCCAAGCTTCCACATCATTCATTCATCAATTCATCAAAGAGAACCTATAAACAACATGTGGAGAAGAAGACTCTTCTATCCGGAAAGCAAAATTTTGGCCTCACAATCTCATTATTGTTGTTGAAAGTACCACTCCTTTTTTACTTATTGGAATGATCATTTTGAAATTGTTGCAGATTGGAAATTCTAGAAAGAAGGGAGGTGTGAAGATATGAATACATTCTAAAGAAGGCTGTTAGCACCAGTGGACTGCTGCAATGATTTGATGAATTCAACCAAGTGAAGATGCTCTAGATCATGTGAAGGATGGATGAAGATTTCTTGAAGTTTGAAGACTTGAGTCTAGGATCTAGAAATGTGTGTTGTGGGAGTAAGTTTGAAGTT
>Ga0209700_107116_pt1 | contig 16288 bp, 8 predicted proteins | sample SiratroredBW_FD_187528 | JGI IMG/M metagenome (GOLD analysis project Ga0209700, IMG submission 187528) | Root nodule microbial communities of legume samples collected from California, USA - Siratro red BW (SPAdes) (version 2) | ecosystem: Host-associated > Plants > Roots > Nodule | place: USA...
TTGGCTTTATGAGGATTATCACAATCATGTATAGGTAGCAAGCCACAGTCTGGTTGTTCTGCCTTGGTAAAAGGGTAATGGAAAGACCCAAGACGGCCACAAGTAAAGGAGTGTGGACAACCTTGGTGCCCATATCCATAACCAGCACAGAGGATGAGTACAAGGTGATAAAACAAGAGGAAGCAGAACAAATCTACAATAGCCATACCAAATTCCCAACTGCTACAAGGTGATAAAACACTATTTTGAGGAACAAAACAAGTGACGAACTCTCTTAACAATAACCAGATTCTCTATTGATGATGTTATGGTTAGTGTCTTAATCTTTCACAGTCACCCTCATTCACAATATATAGATGCCATGAATCAACTAATCTAAATCCTATGAAAGAACGTCTTTGATGAGAAGTTGACTTGGAACATGAGAATGGAAGACTTGGAAAAAAAGTTAAGTGTAGATATAAACCTGTTATTGTCTTCACTATTACTACAATGAAACTTGACCACAGTTTTCCAGTCAATTTCTCCTATTGACTATATGCACTATATTGGCACAAACACAGGACTGGAATTGACTCTTCCAAAATCCACACATTTTCCAGTTTAAAGTTCAAACTTTGAACGCCAGTATTTGCTAATAATTAAAAAAAACAGTTAAAAGAAGAGTGGGGAAATTAAGAGTTTGATATCTTCTATATATTCATTTTACCATTCATTTGATGAATAATTACAAAAGGAGATTAAATTTAGCACATGTGGTAATGAAATAGGAAGTGAGATTGGTTTATGTGGATAGTGACAGAGAATCGTGTCAAAGTGAGGGTACAAGTAGAGGATGTCGTAGAAAACACGTCTTGAGAAAGTCTCAAATGCATTAATCGTCTCAGGATTTCTGAGGAAGGAAATGAGAAGAGAATTTTAAACCATTGCTACTAAGATTTTTCGATAAGCTCATCTGAATCTAACTATAAGGTTACGATACGAGGGACGGTTGATATGATAGAAACGCGAACCTAACCGCATAATTTCTAAAGTTGAAAGAAAATTTTAATATTGTGAAAAAAATCATAATATTCTAATTATCTCATTTAATATAACTATATAAAATTTTGAAATAATATCTTATTAAATATAAAACATGTGTAAAAACAACAAATACTAAAAATTATTTTCAGTATACTTATATAATTTTTACATAGATTTTTATAAAAAGATATATTACAGTCTATTTTTAATTTTTTATTATTAGTTAAAATTATTTAAAAATATTACTATCACTATTTTGGTAGAAAAAATAAGAAAATGACAAAACATGAAAAGTTTTGTATTGTTAGTATTATAAAGATGCAGACAATTGTTTAGATGTAAAAGTAGTATAATTGAAATGAAGTAGGAATATTTTATTATTTAGGTGTAAAATTTATAAATAATAAACGTTAATTATTCAAAATTTGTTTAAAAAAATCATCATCCTTTTAAAACTGTTATTTTCTCTGATTTTTCTTTTAAGATTCTAATCAATATGTTTTTCTTTTTGGAGATCAAAATTTGTTATAAAAACTTTAGTGGAGAACACAACAAGACTATTTTATCAAAATTTTCTTTAAAGTAAATTCTTTTTTTGTTCCTTCTCTTTTTTTCTTTGAATTAGTTTTGAGAAGTTCTATTAAGGAGAAATGTGTTTGCATATGATGTTATTTAGAACAATAATGAGTTTATGTTAGTCTAATACGAAAAGTTAGTTTAGTTTTAAATAGTAGCTTAAGTTAGATAATCTAATTATAAAGATGACTTGCTTACATTATTTTGATTGCTTTTTTTTATTTAAAGGAGTTTATTGTATAAATTATTTTTAAGTTTAGTTTACTTAAGAGAATAAAAAAACTAACAATATTGAATTGAAATTTAAAAATAAAAATCATACAAATTTCTTTTTAATCATATTTTTATGTATTTTGTATGAAATTTTATTTTGATGTATAAATACTATTCTTATGAAATAATCTCACCACAATCAAGGAATATTTCACTGATATGGTCTTGGTCTGGTTATGTAGAAGATGGAGAAATTGTACTAAGATAAGGACACAGACTGACTTATAATAGAGACTTATAGGAAGCATACATATATCTGTTGGTACCTTTGATTGTTGTATTGAGTCACTATACGACGCATAAATATGATTCCAATCCATAATCAGTCATTTATGTACCAAAGTATTGTATTAGATTTGGATAATAGATTTAGGTTAAAAGACCATATAAACCGTGTCTATATCAATTTATTAAAAAAAATTCAGTGTTATGTGAAAGTTGTAGAACAGCCTAGCAAACTTGTGCCAATTACTTGCTCTTTTTTTCATATTTTTTGTACAGAATTTTGTAATATTTATATGTACTGATGTACCTCACCTTAACTCTTTGGTGGAAAACAATGTACCCTGTAAGTAATCATCCTTTCTCTTCACAATTAAACAAGCAATGCTGTGACTCAACTAATAATGAGTGTGGTAAAATGGGATTATCAAGAAAAATGATAGAGCAAGTGATTAGGCACTTGTATTAGGTGTAGTACATTTACTTTCCCATTTATCAGTGACAGTGTCTGGGGAAGCAGGCTTCATATTCTTCAATAGTCCAACTTCATCCCACTGGGGTGAGGGTGGTGGTGGAGCATGTGCACCATTATCTGAAACTCCAACATTATTAACATCTGTCTCATCCTTTCCACTCTCAATTCTCTGCAGTTCATGCAACACCTCATCCATAGAAGGTCTCAAGTCCTTGTCCCTCTGCAGACACTGTAAAGCCAACCCTGCCACTGAAACTATCATGGCCTTAACCCTACTGTCCGAATCAAAACCAAGGCAAGGATCTACAAGCTCAGCAATTGCACTTTCTTGAATCTTCCTTACAGCTAGATCTGACAAGTTAATCTCGTCCCTACTCCTGTTTATATCAACAGCAGGCTTGGATGATATCAGCTCAATAAGCACAACCCCAAAACTATACACATCACTCTTACTAGTCAGCTGGTAGCAGCTGTAATATTCAGGGTCAAGGTAACCCGGAGACCCTTGTGGAGCTGTGGAGACATGTGTGACATGGTTTGGTAAGTCTCTAGAAAGCCCAAAATCTGCTACCTTAACACAGAAGTTGTTGTCTAGGAGAATGTTGTTTGTTTTCACGTCACGGTGGATGATGTCTGAGGCGTGGAGATAGGCCAATGCACTGGCCGTTTCTATGGCAATTTTGATACGTGTAGGCCATGGTAGCAAGCCAGGCTTGGCTAATCCACCGTGTAGATGACATGCTACGGTGCCGTTTGAAATGTATTCGTACACAAGTAGGAGTTCACGGCTGTGCCGAGAAGTACAGCCGTAGAGTGACACAAGATTTTTGTGACGCAAACGTGTGAGGATCTTAACTTCGTTCATGAACTGTTCTACTCGCCGCCAGTTGTGCTCGTACAACCGTTTCACCGCAACTTCTCTTCCATCTGGGAGTTTCCCTGCATTTTCATTTCAATGTCTTAAGTGTTGCAATAAGAAAGTTCTATCCAATTTTCACTTTATATGTAATGTGATCATTTTTCAGAGATCAAAGTTCTGGATCATGGATGTGTTGAAATTGACCAAGACCAATGAACATGTAGTACAAGTTCTAAACTATACAATAACATGTGTGTCAAGCTATCAATGAAGTGTGTAATGTTTGATAAAGTAGCTTACCATAGTAGACAGTACCGAAGCCTCCATCTCCAAGTTCCTGAGTATGGTCGAAATTGTTTGTGACTTCTTTAAGATGCGCGTAAGAGAAGAGTGGAACTCCAAAGTATTCGCCACTACTTGCTCGATGAAGGATCGAGGAGGAGTCAGAATAAGAATCTTTTGACTCCAAATGCCCACCTGAGGTAGCATGTTTTCGTTTCTTGCGTATAAAGAAAAACAACAACCCAATTAGCACCATGCACGGGATTCCAATGCCTAAACCTGTGAAAACGGTCCAAGAGAAAATATCAATTGAAGATAGTGCGAGACACAACAGAGTGCATGACTGCTGCTACTTTCCTGAGAGATTGAAATTAGCATTGATAGAGCTATACAAAATTTTAAAGAAGTTTTCATCATTCTGGGTAGAAAAAAAAAATCGCATATCCTCTTTATTCAACATACTGATGCACTTTGACACTCAGGATCAAGGATTTTGAAATCACATATTGAAAAGGAATATCAAGTTAAGTAAACAGTTCATTACCTAAAGCCAGTCTGGCCGTCCAACGCGACCCTTTTTTCAGAACTGCAGCTATTACAAGAAACATTTTAGCAAACAATACAGATTTGAAGTGTGGAGATACATTTGTGCAGAGAAAAATATAGCATGTTTATTGTGGGTGTTGCACCAAAAAATATTAGACATTAGACAAACAATCAAAGCAACTGAGCTCTTTCAATCTAAGTGTACTAAATTCTAGATTTTAAATTTTAATACGACAAAACATGGATTAGGCACATCAAGGTCACTTCTCTTTGACTTTTTCGATTCTGTTTATGATATAGGAGAAGGAACTGGGCTAGGGGCATGTCATAGAAAGTAAACCGTGAAGAAAACATTTCAGAACCTACAATGTGAAAAGCCGATAAAAGCAACAAGTGTTAGTGCATTGCATTCATGGGTGCTTACGTTTCCAGGGTTGTTGTTGTACTATACCATTGGCACAACAAAATTTATCTCTGCTGTCAAGTTGACAGTGCCCTCCTTGGCGATAGTAGCAATCCGAACATTGATGTGTTAATTCTACTTTAACACTGACATCCCCAGTTACGAAAGTAAATGGGTCACTGGCGTCGGGCAAGTCTTTAATTGGAAGCTGGACCGTTTCACATGCTGTGAAAGAAGACTTATCGTCATCTGTCGTGAAGAGCTTGTAGTAGAGATCGTAGCCATGGCAGACATCCTTCTTGCTCATACCTATATTTGTGGGAGGGTTGACATGGAGGGTGTGGTTGCACAAGAACAGAGTTGCGTTGTATACCAATCTAAAAGCAGCAAAGGGAGAAATAAGAGGAAGAGTATAAGTGTTTCTGAAAGCTTCACAACTTCGGTTCTGCAGAAGGTCATACAAATTTTTGTCTCTAAATTGAAGAAGAGTTGTGAAATGAGTAGTAGGGCTACTCGGAAACTGAGCTAAGGTTACAACTTGAAACAATTTTCCATTTGGTGGTAATTGGATAAATTTGAACTTATGTGGATCATCACAATTTTCTATGGACAAGAAGCCACAGTCGAGGCGTCCGGTTATAGTAAAAGGGAAAGAGATATTGCCAAGAAATCCACAATGAAATGAAGGTGGACACCTTCCTTCGTTCCCAGCCGCCAAGAGAAGTGCCACAAACTTACAAAACAAAAGCAGCAATACAAATTCATGTTCCCGACTCATGCTTCTTCAATCGCAAACTACGTCTGTGAGCAAAATAGCATATAATTGAACTAGGATTTGATTCTCGAAACTAAGCAGAAGCAGAAGATTGTCTTACTTGCTTTTGTACTTTTCCAATAAAACAAGACCTGAAGGGCTTGATACGTCAGTTGAATTAGAAAATGAGTACGAATTCACGGAATACTCCTTGAAAAGGTTTCCATGGAAGAGGGAGTGTGAAAGCAAGACATTAATACACACATACTTATCTAGCTCTTAGGGGAGTGAGACCAATTCTTACGACTTTCGACACGACTTGTTTATTCATTCCTCATAATCTCTTAAATTACTCTCCTTCAAAACGCAAACTTGTCTTGGCCCTAAGGCTTTAAACCCTGAATGAAAAGCACTTGTGTGCATGTTAATGAAGATTAAAAAAAATATGCCAAGGGGTCCAGAGTCCAGAAGAGGTTGGAAATGTAGTGGGGCCGAAGAGGTTGAAACACTTTAAAAGAAGTAGGAAAAAAGAGCACTAAATGACGTTGGACAAGTGTGAGAAATAATAAGACAAGTTAAGGAATGGTTTGGTCTTTTTAAGCGGTTAGGTTCACACTACTCATCAACGTGACCGGTCAACGAGGCCAGAGAGAAAACGCGTTCTCTGTCATAATCAGTGACTTCAAATTTCTTGGCACCCACCCTCCTCCTCCTCATTTCTCCTATCTCCAGCTTCAACCAGTTTTATAGTGCTCTCTGTGTGAACTTATGAAACTAAGGTCTACTTTGGAGGGACCTTCGAGTTTTTTGTCCTGGTTCCAAACTACCGTTTATGATACTGTAGTACTCAATAATCCCACAAATTTTCAACCAATTTTAGTACATCTGAAAATCAAACACTTACTTATGAATCAACCTTGTGAGCGCAGGACTTGTTCTCACATCAATCTCATTAATATGGTTCTTTGACAAATTTGTAATAAAACTTACTCTCGTAAATTTTAATGATTGCATTTTATGGTTTTTGTAACCTCAGAAGTAAAACTTATGCAACATAATTCTGAGAGGAAAATTCAAGAGACTGTGTAAACTGAAATATAATAACTAGACAATTTCTGGGAAAATTTAATTGTTCGTAAACTGCCAATAAGATAACTATAAATATAATTAAACCTTGTATCTGTTATCATGCTAATTTCTCTAATAATCTGTTTTGTCACGTTCATTAAAAACTTAAATGGATAGAAAAAAGTCTATTTATTTATCCTTTTCAAGTGAGTTGGCATCTTATATGGTAATGTGAGACAAAGCATTTTCCACTTGTTATTTATTATTTTTTGCTTCTCAATTTCATGTTTATCTTGAATGGTCCCATCTTATCTAACTGGAAAATTTTGATACTGGACAAGATTATTTTCAATTTAAAATGTCAATTCTTTTAAGGTGACTTTTTTAATATATTTTGCTATCTTTCTGTTATCACGAAATCTTCTCTTTTTGTTTTATTCTTTTTAATCTCTCTTTCACACACTACAGGGACGTGACACAAATTGTTTTAGTATTGTTAAGACTTTAAATATTTATTTGATTATAATGCAATGTATTTTGTTTTTTACGTTATTTTTATGATATGTTTGATACATACGGACAGAGAAGGAAAACTGGAGGAGAAATGAAAAAGGTAGAATACTATGTTCTCATCCTCCACAGTTTTGACGTCTCTCTCTCTCCATCGAAAGAACTCTTTTCTGATAAAAGAAAAACAATTATCTTTACTTACTCATGTTAGAAATATCTGTATCATTTTATAAGTAAAATTTTAACTTTGTTCTTCCATTTTTTTTCTATTTTTGGGTCTAAACAAAAAATCTTCATCCTATGATTAACACTAAAACAGTCTTACACTACAAAAGGTCAAGTTGATTGAAATTTTATGAACAAAATAAAAAAGTTTCTTAACAAACATACTTTTCTCCTGTTGAGTAGACTAAAAGTGGTTGTGATGTCTCTAGTCTAGTTGGCAACTCTTATCCTTCTCTTACAGGTAGATATAGGAGAAGAATTTAAGAGGAAGAATTGACGAAAAGATAATCGGTGTAAGAAAGTAAACTTGGATTAGCAAGCTATGAATTAGAGATGGAAAACGGTTAATGTTGAGCATGGGAAAACTTTGGAATTCAAAATGAAAGGTAAAGGAAGACATTATTATAATAAAAGTTGGATTAAAGTAGGATTCTATTTGTAGCAATCAAGAAACTAAGTGAGTAGATGTGGCAGAAGTAAATGTTATAGTAAATACGAAATGTAGGGAACTATCAATTTCACAATAAGTGTTAGATCACTTCCGCCACTAGCCCATTCAAAGGGAATAACATGGGTTGGTCTATTTTAATAATAATAATAATAATAATAATAATAATAATAGGAAATTAAATTTAATTCTCTTAAGACTGCACAAACATCAATTCTAATTTTAAAATAAATATCTATTTTTATTATAAAAATAAATATTTATTTTAAAATTAGAGAAAAAATGAATGTAATTTGACATAACATTATAATATATATATATTCAGAATATTTATTAATTGCAAGTTGTCACGGTAAATTAAAAGACCAAGCTTTTTCTTCTTTTTCTTTATTCATTTTCTTTCTCAATTCTCTCACTAACCTCAATTCTCTCACTAACTTCTTTTTCTCTATTTTCTTTCTGTTTATCATCTTTTTTTTACACATGAATTCCACCAACTATTTTAGATAGTTAGAATTTGATTGATTAAAAAAATTTCTGTATTATTAATTCTTTAGTTTTATTTGTGAGTATTTTATTATTTCATTAACTTTATTAGTTGATAGATGTTATCATTTCAGTTAATTCACGTGTTAACGAGCCTTTTTTTTTTTACTTGGTGATATTTTATCGGGTTCCTAAAAGTATTGATGTATTTCAACTTCTTTTTTCTATCCCTTGAAACATAAACAAGTATAAGGTAAGAGAAATTATTTTTGAGCTGAAAATCCAGGTGATTGTAATTATAAAAAAGCTATTAAATGTTTTTAGGTATTGAAATTGTTAAGTTTATGAGCTGGGATGTTCGGTTTGAATTGAGTGGTACTGTGTTTTTCATTGGTTTTAAACATGCTATTTAGTTGAAATAGTCTATTTGAGTTGTATTAAGATAGTAAATAAATGGTGTATTTAAGCATACTAAAAATGAATTTAATGAAAATTTCGGAAAGATATTATATCACTAAAAAGTTCAAAGTTCAACAAAGTTGAAAAACAAAAGTTTTTCAATACTCTACATTTTTTATTCGTTAATTATTTTTCAGTACAAGACAATTCTAACTTAAGAGGACACTGACATGTTCTAGTTTGAGGTCACTTATATTTTAAACAATAATATATCTAATCTAAATGTAATCTAAGATTATTAATGTAGATAATTATTTTAGGATGGTACACACGTTAAATGATAAATAAATAAAACGGAAAATTATAAATAAAAGAAATGATTATGACATAGATTTTCTTTTCCTATTTTCTAAAATTGTTTCAGCTTACAAATATTGTTTAAATAAAATAGTCTTAAAAAATAATTTAAATATTTTCATATTTTAAGTTCTTTTGGTTTCTTATTTTAAATTTATTACTCCTATTCTTTTTATACTATCACATTTTCTTCTCCCCTCATTTCTAAAAGTAAAAATTAAAAAACCTAACCTGGGCCAACTTTCCCGTCCTCACAACATAAAAAAATAAATAAACATAAATACCCTAAGATGCAATGTTAACAAAGTATCCCAGCTTTCAGACTTCAAAATGATAAAATGTTGAACTAAATACAAATTTTGACATATGAAGAGCTTCAAACAATGAATTGCTTGTTAAAATATATAAATGCACAATAATAAATATTTTATCATACTTCTTAACAAAAAAAAAATCAATAGTTAATAGTAATATTCAATTAAGAATTTAACCTTCTAAGTTTCAATCAAATAAAAGCACTCAAGGATAATAAACAATGTAAAATCTTTTACGTGGAGGAAGGGGAATTGGCTAGATTATTAAAATATATGCATGGTTAAATTTTCATAAAATCGAATAAAATAAGAAACTCTCACCAAGAGGGAGAAGGCTCTTGTATAATTAAATAAGTAACCATCAATCAAAAACTATACTTTGATCTAGATTGGAGGAATTTCTGGAAAATTCCTTATTTTCCAATATAAAATTATTTTCATTGATACAAATAAGAGACAGAAAAGCTTTATTTTCTGAGACTTCATAAACAAAAAAACTTCAAAATTCCAATATGCAATAACTTAATTAAAGCTTTAAAATCATGAGATGTTAATTAATCTTTTTCTGCAAACATAACTAAGTTGATCCTTTAAAGATTTAAAGTTTTAATAGTCAATTTAATCTCGCAATGTAACTTTAAATTAAACTATTTTCTCTCTTTCTTTTGTAGTTAGATTTCATTTTTTTTAATATTATATTATTTTAAATTATATTGATCCAAACTTAATAATCAGGTCAAGATGGCCGAGTTGGTCTAAGGCGCCAGTTTCAGGTACTGGTCCGAAAGGGCATGGGTTCGAATCCCATTCTTGACATTTATTTTATATAAAACTTTTTTTTTTACAACTAATAGTTCCAATACAACCTAATAGTGGCCCAGTCTAGTAACTTCGGCCCATTATTGTGAAAGTGACATTCCAACATTTAATAAGGTCTAAAAATATCCCAATCCATTTCAACCCACCCTGTACCCTATTTATAAACACTGAAGTTATATATATAATATACTGTTATAAACTAGTTCGCATGTTCTTTTCAATTAAAAAGTAGTATCAAGTACAAATATATTTTTAATTGAAAGTCAAAAGTTGAAATTTTGACTCATCTTAATATCCATTGCACCTAACAAAAAAATCTTAATTTTTTAATACAGTATAATTCTGAGAAATGGAAAACGAATTACAATAGAAAGTCCGATTTACAACTTAAAAGTTTCAGAACTCTAAAAATAATATTTAGAAAATAAATATTTGTTTGATTATATTGACAATTTTGTCATATTTTTGACATCTTGCTAGGTTTTGAAACCTTATTGTCAACAATAATGAATAGTATAAATTGGTATAATTAACGAAACTTAAACTTATTCGCTTATTTTAAAAGATATACATTATATTTTATAAATAAAAAGTTATATGATCGACCAAATTAGTTTTTGCGCAGCAAAAAAAAAAAAGTTTTTTTTTTAAATTATATAAAAAAAATAGTTCGGCAGTTATATTTGTACAAGTAATTATATTTCTACGAGTTTTTTTTTTTATTCGATAGTACAAAACTTAACTTTTTTCTAAAATACAAGAGTTTAATAGCCTTAATTGTGTTCCAGTAAGTTTCTAAAATAATAAAAATGTTTCATGAAGTATATAACCGCTAACATGTTTTATTAATATCTTCATATTTCTCAACAATATAACCCATACCTAGATATATGCATTGAAAAAATAGCCAATGGGAGCACCATCCTAAATAATTGATAATGCATGTGCAATTGAAAAAAAAAAAAAAAAATCAAAGCCCAACAGTGATTTGGAATATTCAAATTATGTTCTAAGTCAACTATTTTATAGATACAGAATTAACTGTTTTTTATTTCAAACTGTACTGACATTGTTAATTATTTCTTCTGGTACATGTGTTGATACATTAATTTAAGTAACAACAAATAAATAGTGTTTTTCATTAACAATATTATGGCTTGACTATTTACTTTGGGTAGATATTTTCACTTAGTTTATTTTTTTTCAGTCACATAGCCATCATTGAAGATTGTTTAGATCCTTCCTTTCTATTAAAAACCAAACTGAAGTGGTTTTTTAAACCTTATTACAGCAGAAAATATGAGACGGGGAGTTGAACCTGCTCTTCATAGTCTCAATTCTGCATTTTTGCTTGCCACACACAACTGATTACAAACCAAAAAGACACACTAAATGCAAACATATATCACTTGTCTTTTCTTTTGGAGTGTTCCAATCTCATTTTAGAGAGGAAATTCATTCTTGTAACATGCTTAATTATCCTTAAAAGTATGTTTGTGTACTGAATCTTGGTCCAAAATTAAGTTTTGTAAATGCAAATTTAATTCCAAATTTCAATCTTCTAGTAGTCTGTACCAGATAATTTCCTATTAGCCCTTCTAACCATGTTCTAGTAGTCATTGCAATTATACAGTTTGAGTAAAGCTAGCATGTAGTCCCTATATAGTTATGATCTCTTTCAATCAAACAAATGCCATTCATTTACTCTATTCACAATAAAGATAAATTGGAAAGTGCAAAAGGTTAAGCAAAGAGAAGAAGAGTGACTAACCTGGATCATCTGCATCACATTTAGCAGAATGAACTCTGTCAGTGCAATAACACCTGAAAGCGTACATATCTGCATCGAAACCGCACCTTCCTCCGGTGCTGTTGCAGACGGTGCAGTTACTCGCAGTCCACGACAGCAAAAACCCTTTTTTCAACGCTTCACCAACCCCTCCTAATCCATCTTCCACCACCGTTTCCACCACCTCATCCTTGCAATTCTCTGCCACAAAGCTTATATTTTTATCCCTTTTATCCAATGCCAAAACTGAACTCGTTTCGTTTTCTGCAGAACACCCAACTCTGTGCTCGTCCAGCGAAGGCGCGTCACAGCCGTAGAACAATACCATGTCCGTTTGATTCGGAGCAACACGGAACACGTTAGTAGGAGGAAGAGTGAGATTTTTTGTCGGAACAAGACACCCTTTGGTGGTGTTTGGTTGCAAAGTTGAGAAGGCAGCATTGGACACTCGCAAGGATTGGTTTTGGTAGAAAATTTGATTAATGAAGTATTGGGTGTCGGAGAGAGTAAGGGCAGGGAAGCCATCTGGAGAACAAGAGATTTCGAAACCAGGGCTCCCACAAAAAGGTTCTTGTGTTCCTCCGATGTAAAAAGGAAAGCTTATAGTTTGGTTGTTGTTGGGGCAGGTTTTGGGTGCACATGCAGTGAATTTAGGATCCACTTGACAGGAAGTGATTTGGGCAAGGAGGTGGAAGATGATGATGCAGGAATGGGTGAAGGGAGAATAGAGGGGTTTGGGGATAAAAAATTGGGTGTTTTGGTGGATCATATTGGAGGGTTTTGTTTGTAGCTGTGGATGGAGATGATTGAAGAGATTTGGTTATACCAAAAAGTAAGAACAGCGCGGATTATGGCCGCCTAAGGCGAAGGGGTTTGACCATGAAAGGTGGAATTGGAAGTGGATGCTTCTGACATATCTTTGAGTGAAAAGGAATTGTCTAGTTGTATCTTCTCTTATCTCTGAATTCATCATCTCCACATACAATGACCAATTTTAAAAAAAGGGGAACAAGTTGAAAAAGTTGACCCTATTCCCCACTCTCTCACCACTTGTTTAATTGATTTCGACTTCGACTTGGCCATGGCGAGATGGCAGACGTAGAGATATTGAGACAAATATTAATGCCTTTTAAGTGCTGAACTGTCCAAGTTGTTCTGCTAATCTTGACCACAAGATCGTCTTGTCACATAACTTTATTAATACACTGTATAAAATATCCATGGTTTAACACTAATGTCTTATATTAAAATTAGAGTTTTGTTTTTGATAATTCACCTTCATTTTTTATATATAGACACACACCCAAGTCCTATAAAAAGTTGGTAAAACACAGGTGTGAGAAATAGAGGTGTTGGATGAGATGGTAAAGGAAAACGATGTTATAAAAAGTATTATAAGATAGTGTTATGTTAATGATTTTCTTTCATGAATTACCTCTGATGAAGACCTCACATTGGAGAACATAATACTTTAAAGTTGTATCACTTTTTATCTAATTTCCCAAATTGCCTACTCATTAATAATCACGGGATACTTGAACTGGTTATAGTTATTCAGATCTGATTTGTTAATTTGTGGGTCATATATCATTAGTATACCTATATTAACTCCAGAAGAATTCACACTACAGAAACTCATTAATTGCTTGTCACAAGGCACGTGATTTATAGGTAGGATCTTGAGTAAATTTCTAACTATTAAAAATTATCTTGTTAAGTATTAACATCTCAATTATATATTAATCACCATTTAATTTTTTAATAGCATTATATAAAAAAATAAGAATGATATGCATACATATTGACGTGCATACTAGTAAAAACTACCTAAAAATAGTATAAAAAGTGACACTTCTAAAATATTTATTATATATTTACTATTTCATATATCTCTCAATTAACTTGAGCATAGAAGTATTGTGGAGATCATCTCTTTATAAGAATAATCAATTCATTCTCTATAACAATAATTAGCTTGCTTTATAAGAATTCATATGTACTTTAATTAATATTTGGGCTGTGTTCACCAATTTTAATTGTGGTGGATGAAAATGGATGTTGTGATTAAGGAGATTTTATTGGATTAGCTTTTGTAATTATGGGTAAAATCTAAAGTATTGTAGCGTTTTAAATATGCCTTAGCCTATTGACCAAACGGGCCTCTGACTAGTGTATGAATTTGGGACAATGACACACATTTGACCCAAAACAATTGAAAATCAAATGATACAGATGCGTAAAAAGACAAAACTCCTAGTGCAAGATTTGATCCTTCTGAGTTCTACCATTTTATTTCTCATGCTGGAAATTTTATATTGTGAACTAATAAAAAAACAATTATTACAAAAACAATAAGTTCATTATATGTAATATATTATGATCAGATTACTATGTAGGTTACTGTGTTTTAATTAAGTACATTTAGAGCGGTAGACTTTTGAAGAAACTAAAAAGACACTTTTTTTTATGTTTCAAAACTTTTCTTATTTAATTTAAATAAAAAATTATGAACAATATCAAGTTAGGTTGTGATATATTTATTTATTTTATAAATATTCCGTAACTCTCGATTTAAAAAGCAATTCTTGTCTTTCCATCTCTTGTTCTCTACAATTGCTTGGACCGTGAATTAAAGAAAAAGCTTCTTGACTATTCTCATTCATGGGTTGGGCTTTGTACACTATTTTGTGCGTTGAAGTTGTTTATTTTCTAAAAGTATGAATTTTCGTTATTTGACTTCACACAATGCATGCAATTTTTCTCTTGAAAATTTTGACAAATGAGGTTAAAAATCAGTTTAGTTTAAATTACTACAAAATTACATATAATTATATAAGTCAAAATGAGTAGAAGCGCATGAGGGTATATTTGTTGAAGATTAGATGTATGAAAATGACATAAAATGAAAATGGAGTGATCTTGAGAGCACGGGCATGGATCTTGTGGGTCTCCCCATTTGCAACACTTCCATTTTCACCACACATTTTCCCAACACAGTCACATCCACAAAACTTTCATCATTTTGTGCTTGCAAAATTACCCTTCTACCAATACAATTTGAACATCTCATAATTCTCCTGACATCACATGGTTTACTCTACAGGCCCAATCACCATCACTGTTGTACTGGTTTTGGTTTGGGTTAGCAATGACCCAATCAAATTTAAACAAACAAGATTAAAATGTTCAACCTTGTGAAATAAAAGTAAAAAATGATTAATTTAATGTATACTTATAGCATTTTGTCTTGTATATCTCAAGAATTTAAAACTATTTTCCAATTTGGATGCAGTCTACAAATATATTTTACAAAATTTATATTACCTCACCTACTCATTACACAGTTAACTGGTCGATTTTTTCAATGTAATCAATTAAATTCTGTTGGATTATATTCTCTCAATAATTCAATTTGATTATCCAATTGAATAATTGAAAATATTATCTCTTTAACTTCTAATAATAAGAAAAACCTCAACATAAATATTTTAATATTTTTTATTATCTATAAAATAATAACAATACTTAAAACATAAATACAAACAATAATCCTTAAAATAGAAGAATAACAAAATAATACATAAATAAATTTTACATCAGTGAACAAATATAATTTCAAGACATCACTTAATAACTTAAATATTTATTGTAATAGCATTGTGTGATATGAAGTATTTAATTGCAATATGCATACAATCAACGGTAAAAATATTTTTTATGCAAAAAATAATAATTAAGTAAATATTTATATTACATAGTTAAATTGGATTTAATTTATTGAGTTTGAAATTTATAAAATTATTATTCATCCTTATTTTAAGTGAATGTAATGGGCTTTTTTTCCATTTTTGTGTACTTTTCAATTTTAATTCCTAAAATGATAGAAAAAATTATTTACCAAAATGGGCAAATTTTACCAGCTAGATAGGCATAATTTCAAACTGGTCAAAATAAAAGTGATATGCTGACGATTTCAATTAATGATATTAATTAAAATTATTTCTCTCTCTTCGATCATTTTTTAATTATTTAATACTATGATCCTTAAGTTTGACAATTAACAAAATAAATAATAATAATAACAATAATTAACAAAACTATAACATGAATATTAAGATATATAAATTTATTTTAAATTAAAATAAAATAGCATAATGATAATAATAATAAGAAGAATAATTTTAATTAAATTCATACGAATTTAATTTAAATAATTATAAGAATAATTTCATACAAATTCAATTTAAAAAATAATAATTATTATTGAATTCACTTATTATTAATTATTATTATTATTATGTTAATTTATTTTAATTTAAAAATAATAATAATTATTATTAAATTCATATGAATTGTTTTTATTATTATTATCATTATGTTATTTTGTTTTAATTTAAAATAAATTTGTATGTCTTAATTTTTTTATTACAGTTTTGTTAATTATTATTATTAATTTT
>Ga0209700_107117_pt1 | contig 16288 bp, 9 predicted proteins | sample SiratroredBW_FD_187528 | JGI IMG/M metagenome (GOLD analysis project Ga0209700, IMG submission 187528) | Root nodule microbial communities of legume samples collected from California, USA - Siratro red BW (SPAdes) (version 2) | ecosystem: Host-associated > Plants > Roots > Nodule | place: USA...
ATTTCCAGAAGCTCTTTGCACCATTTTTGGCATACCATGCATTTCACAGATATTTTTATTTTTTCAGATCATATTATGTGTTTTGTCACACATCCACATGCTCACAATATTACATGTTTTTTTTTTCACACTTACATTCATTCAAAACATACATTAGGTTAAAACACAATTATGGTGCAATTTTTTATGTATTTATTAGAATGAGTATTTTTTTTCATTTATGAAAATGGATGAGTGGTACCTATGTGATATGCTTTTCTAAAAAGTCATATGATAAGGGGACAATTTTTAAAAATAAAGCACCAAAATTTTCAATTCAATAATTTTCGTGAAAAAAACAAAATGAAAACATTTAATTTCCTTGGAAAGAAATAATCTCCCAAAAAGATGGTGCTTTACCAAACTAACAAAGAAATAACTTTGTGGAGAAGCAAGAAGTTCCAACACAGTTGAGAAGGAGAAGACCAAAAAATATTTTATTTCTCCTTCTGAACTAAGTTGTAACTTGTTGCTTCCCCATAAAATTTTTTCCTTCTTCCTTTGGATTAATGCACATTTTGCATAATTATGAGATAACATATGATTTTAATGAAAATTAAAAATTTTAATGCCATTTTGAAATCATTCCCTCACCATATAACTTTTTTTTAGGAAAAAGCCTATTATATAGACATGATTTACCTATTTTCATAGATACAAAATTATTCATTCTAACAAATACTTAGAAAATTTACAACACATTACTTTAACAAAAAACATTATGTGTTTTCTTATATATACATAAATTTAATATATTAAAAATCTTCTCATACATTAATACACTGAAAACATACATGATATGTCTTATGACAGGCACACTTGTCTTTCCATGTATATTCAACAATGTATGTTGTCACTCACTCATACATATCATAGATACAAAATTATTCATTTTAATAAATACTCAAAAAAGCTACATGACAATACTTTAACATAAAACATTATGTGTTTTTTTTATACATGTATACATTTAAAATATTAAAATTCTTTTCATACATTAATACACTTAAAATATACATGATGGATCTGTCTTATGACAAACACACTTGTATTTCTATATATATTCAATATGTGTTGTCAATCATTCATACACAGAACATTTTCTTTCCTTTATATGTAATTCATGATGGAAGATGAGTAGACAAACTCTTTTCTCTAAACTTACAAAAATAAAAAAAAATTACATTTACTTTTATTTTTCAGATCACATCATTGTGTTTTTATATAGAATTAATGGTGGAAGAAGAATAGAGAAACACATTGCTTTCCTATTTTTATGTCCAATCTAAACATAAAAAATTAGAAGGAAATTTTTTTTCCAGATCGTATTATGTGTTTGTCACACATCCATACACTCATGAGATTACATTCATTTAAAATATAATTATGGTGCAAGTTTTTTATGTATTTACTAGGATGAGTACTTTTGTTCATTTGTGAAAATAGGTAAGTCCTACTTACCTGATATAAAAAAACACCACAAAATTCTTATTTTAATTAAAATCTTTCCTGCATGGCACAATTTCAATGAAAAAAATAGAATGAAAACATTTAATTTTCTTGGAAAGAAATAAACTCCCAAACAATTGCATTTTGAGGGTGTTTTAATCCAAACTAAAGAATTTTGTGGGAGAAGCAACAAGTTCCAACATAGTTGAGAAGATAATACCAAAAAATATTTTATTTCTTCTTATGATTTTCATTCACTAAAATCCTGTCAAAATATATGATTTTAATTAAATTTAAAAATTTTGGTGTTATTCTGAAATCATTTCCCCACCATATAACTTTTTCAGAAAAAATTGTATTATATAGACACAAATTTACCTATTTTTATAAATACAAAATTATTCTTTCTAATAAACTTTAAAAAATTATATCACAATACTTTATCAGAAAACATTATGTGTTTTCTTATACATACATACATTTAAAATATTAAAATTCTTCTCATACATTAATACACTAAAAACATACATTATTTTTCTTATGACAGACACACATGTCTTCCCATATATATTTAACAATGTGTGTTTTCACTCACTAATTATATCACAATATTTCAACATAAAATATTGTGTTTTTTTATACATACATATATTTAAAATGTAAAAAATTTTCTCATAATTAATATACTGAAAACATACATGATCTATCTTATGCTAGACACATTTATCTTCTCATATATATTCAATAATGTATATTGTTATTCACTAATTACATTACAATACTTTAACATACATGCTTATCTTCTCATATATATTCAATAATATGTATTGTTACTCACTATTTAATCACAATACTTTAATATAAAAAATTATGTATTTTCTTATATATATATATAAAATATTTTTCTTTTCATAATTAATATACTAAAAATATTCATTATCTGTCTTATGACAGACACACTTGTCTTCTCATATATGTTTAAGAATGTGTGTTGTCACTCACTCCTACATAGAATATACAAAAACATTACACGTATCCTGATGAACATACACTTAAAATAAGAAATATTCTGTCATATTAAATATAGTCTGTCAATACATGCAACATCATTCTTCTTAATAAATGTAATAATAACACTTATTAAACTAAACTTAATATAAAAAATAAATTTTATAAGGTGATATAAAATGGAACATAGTCATATTTAGAAGGTTTTCATTTGTATCACTAATAATTTTGATTTTCCAGAATCTTCTTCCACCACATAAATAAAAAAAAGGGGAACTTTTCAAACATCTTATATCAGAAATTCTCGGCTAACCATGCATTTCACAGATAGACCATTCAAACTCCTTCTGCAGAGTCAAAAGAAGCACATAAGCAAGTGATATTAATAGAAGATTTAAGCCTAATCATGTTCTATTTTTGATATACAAATCAAAAAATTCCAAAGCATTTAACTTTTTTTTTTTTGTTTTTCAATTAGTTCCAATTGCCCCTTAAGCTGATATAAAATTAACCCTAATATTCGGTCCGTGAAAGCATGTTTTTCATATCCTTCCAAAGCCTAACCCACAGTTTCATCCTCAAAAACCTTTGATTACTGTGAGCCCAGCTAAGCCAATTTCACCCTATAAATTTGCATTTGAACTTTCACACTCCTTAGTGGCCACACACAAGAATCTCACAGATCTACCCATGTCACTGGATCTGTGAATTTTGTTACACATTGGTGTTATCACCAGCAAGTGTCCCAATCAAAATCCAAAACACTTCACATTTTTTCATCACTTTCACTCCTCAATTCAACAACCATGGAAATTGATAGCAGGTTTTTGAGCACTGGCCTTCTCCTAGTGGCCACAATCCTTGTGGCAAAACTCATTTCAGCCTTTATAGTGCCCAAATCCAAGAAGAGGGTGCCCCCAGTGGTGAAGGGGTGGCCCTTGATTGGAGGGCTTGTCCGATTCCTGAAAGGTCCAATCTTTATGCTCCGGGAGGAGTACCCTAAGCTTGGGGGGGTCTTCACCCTCAAGCTCTTCCACAAGAACATCACCTTCCTCATTGGGCCTGAGGTCTCTGCACACTTCTTCAAGGCTCAAGAGACTGATCTCAGCCAGCAAGAGGTGTACCAGTTCAATGTGCCAACTTTTGGACCTGGGGTGGTCTTTGATGTTGACTACTCTGTGAGACAGGAGCAATTCAGGTTCTTCACTGAGGCTCTTAGGGTCAACAAGCTCAAGAGTTATGTCAATCAGATGGTTACAGAAACAGAGGTATGCATGTTGGTGCTTGTTCTTGTTGTTGTTGGTGGTGGTGATTGATCTAATGTTTTGGTTTCTCACTTTGATGTGTAATTGTTCTCTATTGGTCTTGGATTTAATCATTGCAAAGAGGAATCTGTTGGGCTATTTTATTTTGGATTTAAATTTTACAATCTTAGGATTTTCAGTTTTGCCCTTGATTTTCAAATCCCCACTATTCCAAACCTCCATTCTTCGTCCATGTTTTCTATAGATGCTCAAGCTTTGATCATGCCAAAATTCAACACCTGAAGAGCTAGATTGATTTTGGATGTTTGCAAAATACAAAGACGAAAAAGCCCAATATTGTCAATTTTACAGGGATGATGAATACCATCAATCCTTTTGTTTTCTTTGATTTTTATGGGGTGTGATGATGGATTGGGGGACTGGGAACATTTTGCGTCTCCTTACAAATTTGCCAGTTGTGAAGCTGATAGGGTTAGATACATGGCTTTGTGATTGCCTTTTGTGCTTTAATTGGCTCTTTTTGTTGTTACTTAGTATTACATGTTTGGGGATTCATCAATTCAACGACTTGGTGGTCAATGAAAACAATTTCTTTGGCAAATAACCTTTTTTTCTCACGAGAATATGCCATTGAATTGTCAACAAAGTTTCAACTTGCTACTTGAGTTCATTCTGATATTAAGCTGGAGAAGTTCTTCATTTCCATTTGGACTTCACTGTGGTGAAATGGCATCAAACCTGACAGTTTTCATTGTTTCATAATGTTGTTAATGTTAAACTCTTACCTTGTAATTTTTCTTGGCTTTATAACAATTGGATATTGAAGACTGTTGTATCCCAAACACAAACTCATTTTGCAGGACTATTTCTCAAAGTGGGGGCCAAGTGGTGAGGTTGATTTGAAGTATGAGCTTGAGCATCTTATCATCTTGACAGCCAGTAGATGTCTCTTGGGGCGTGAAGTTCGGGACAAGCTCTTTGATGATGTCTCTGCATTGTTCCATGATCTTGATAATGGGATGCTTCCAATCAGTGTGCTCTTCCCATACCTGCCTATTCCAGCTCACAAGCGCCGTGATCAGGCACGCAAGAAGCTAGCTGAAATCTTTGCAACCATCATATCTTCTCGCAAGAGTGCCGGCAAAACGGAAGATGACATGCTGCAGTGCTTCATCGACTCGAAGTACAAAGATGGTCGGCCAACAACTGAAGCTGAAGTCACTGGACTCCTCATTGCTGCTCTTTTTGCGGGTCAACACACAAGTTCAATTACCTCCACTTGGACTGGTGCATATCTGCTGTGTAACAACCAGTACCTTTCAGCTGTGCAGGAGGAGCAGAAGCAGTTGATGGAAAAGCATGGGGACAGAGTTGATCATGATGTTTTGGCTGAGATGGATGTGTTGTATAGGTGCATCAAAGAAGCCTTGAGACTCCACCCTCCTCTGATCATGCTGCTGAGAAGCTCACACAGTGATTTTAGTGTCACAACACGAGAGGGGAAAGAGTATGACATTCCCAAAGGTCATATAATTGCTACATCACCTGCTTTTGCTAACAGGCTAGGTCACATTTTCAAGGACCCTGACAGGTATGACCCTGATAGATTTTCTGTGGGGAGGGAAGAGGATAAGGTGGCTGGTGCATTCTCATATATTTCCTTTGGAGGGGGTAGACATGGATGCCTTGGGGAGCCATTTGCATATCTGCAGATTAAAGCAATATGGACTCATCTGCTGAGGAATTTTGAACTGGAGTTGGTGTCACCTTTTCCTGAGATCGATTGGAATGCCATGGTTGTGGGAGTGAAGGGAAAAGTGATGGTCCGGTATAAGCGGAAGGCGCTTTCAGTTAATCAATAGGACTTATGTTTCATTTTCATGCATGATTTTATTGTAAGCAGTTCTTGTTAGTCTTTGGTGGTTCAGCTTCTGTCCTAGTTCACTGTTTATCTTGGCAATGGATGTCTAGAATCTTTGATTTTGATCTTATTTTGTAATTTTGTTAAGTGGTTTTAACTTGTTTTGGTTTGTGTACGCTGGTAGTTACTTGGGTTCAAGTGAAATGGTTAAAGTAAAATGCTGCATGGGATATTTTGGTGCTGTATCATCCTGAAATATTCTGATCATAATAACTTCCTCACTTCATGAAATTTGATCAAACTGAATCCATTTAAAAGCTGGGGAATCATTCTCCCTCTAAAACAATTTTGACTTATATGTTCTTATTTCTTAGAGGGTATATCAGTTCATAACAATCAACCAGCTAAAGTAACCTTATTTAAAAAGATACAGGAATTTAGCACCTCTCATAGAGTTAAGGATGTACATTTTCCCTCATCACACACATTGTTTTACAATAAACAAGTCACTTGTAGTACGAGAAAATGGGAAATGAAACAGTTAGGGTGCAATCATGGACAATGATGTAATAAGAAAAAGGTGATTCAATCAATATGATTCTCAATTTACTAAAAGAGTAGATTAGTAACACGGTAGAAGTTGAAGGCGGTGAATATTAGGACAGCAACCCCCACTATGGTAGAACTGCTTCTCCAAGGGTCTCTAAAGTAAACCCACCTCAATGTACCCATTGCCCATTTCCAATCATTGTTGTAGTGTTCGTTGACATCTTCCATGATTTGGTGGTAGCATGTTGAATTTGTCACCACATGTTTGCAAAGATCATTAACCAGATTTGCCAATTCTTGATCACTTCCCAGTTCATGGACAATTATTTCTTTCTCCACCAGCAACTCTGCATCATCTTTGGTGTGAATAAGAGAGTCAATCAGAGAAACATAGTTGCAAATGTAAGGCTCCTCAGGATAGTGACACTGCTCAAAGGCTATCAGGTTCCTCAGAACACACTCTGTTGTGTGGTCTACTTTCAACTGGGGGATCTGAAACCGGGCTTTGAACAACTTGCAGCATGGCAAACAACCCAAGCAAAGAAACCAGCTGAAGAATCGTTTCTTCTCGAACTTAACATCAAGTAAGCATCTGTCATGAGCCACGTCAAAGCTTATCCCTGCCTCATTCAACTTTGTTGCAGTCCTTAGTCCACACTCCCTTTGAGTATAGTTTTTCTGACTGCTCAGGTTCTTATGGATATAGGAATTTCGAATTAGATCAGTGAAATGTAGTGATTTCTCCCACTTTCTTAGCTCAAACTTGTTCTCTGAAGATTGTTCATGAGGATAATAAGATCCAAAGTACTCATGAGCAAGGTTAACAAATCTGGTGTGGCTTTTGTCATTGCTTGGGACAACTTTATCATATAGTTTTTCCAGCACTATCATTGGAAGCTGGTTCTCAAGCAGCATCAAGTCACACTGGATACTTTTGCTAACACATCCTTGAGTTATTAGATAGTCCTCCTTATGTTCCCATTTTTTTGCTTCTCTCAGAAACAGCTCCATGATGAACACAGCATCCAACAACATTATCTCCACAAATTGCTCCTTGCTGATATCAGGGAATTTCTTTTGGTAACAACGTCGAAGGTTTTTCTCTTCTAGTTCAAGGAAGGATTTGTACTGAACTAAATCAAGCTTGCTCATTTGGCTTAGGCGTGCCCAAAAGAAATGAAAATATCTTTGTTTCTGCTCGTGCATTTCCTTTAGTTGAGTGTTGTTATGGTGGACAGGGCCAATTGAGACCATTAGAGGAGTGTAGGCCACCTCTTTCACCTTCAAAAGACTAGTTGGTACCTTGTAGATACAACATTCTGGCCAAAGTGCAGGCTCAATCGCTTCTGGGATGTTAATTATGTGTTGGATGTGATGTTCAATAGAAGTCCCCATGAGGCCTCTTTTCTGTGGTCCTGTTGAGCAAAAACATATCATCCATCAGACAAATCCTGTTTTCATTTTCAAATTTTCAAGATTTGGAAAATTTGTTTGTCTTGGCCTCACTATTGTCTATTTTCAAAATAGCAAGCACCAAAAAGATTGAAGAATCTTCTAGTGACCTCCAGGCAACAAAGAAAAGATTTATCTTCACAACAAGCTAAAGGGGTTCATAGTTTGGATTTCTACTGTTCACCTTTTCAAAACTTTTAAAACATGATAAAACTTCTTTCTTCAGTACACTTGCTACGTAGAGATATGAACATCAAAATTCCTACAAATTATGAGAAATGAATCATATTAAAGGCAAACCAAGATTTGGCAATCTTGGGAAATAAATATGCAAATGCATGCTCTCAAGTATAGTAAAGATGTATTTTAACACAAAGAGGTAAAAAGACCTTTACACTGCAGATATGCCTCTTCAAAATAAGAGAACTGACTTTGAAAAAGAAAAGGGCAGATTCCACTGATACACAGAGGATCCATCCATCTTCATGTACAGACATAAAGTGAAGATATTTTTCAACAAACAAAAGACTTTTCCCCTTTGGCTAAAAGCATTCTTGCTTTTGTATAAGATAAAGTTAGAATCTTTAAATATCAACTACAAACAGAAGGACTAGAACACAAAGGGAATGAGAATCACTTGTAAGGTGACTTTGGCAACAACTCAAACCAAGCAACAAAACCAAAATGAAAAACCAGAAGTAGAACAGAAAAAAAGTGGAGGGGGGAAGAGAAGAACACAGAAACTAAAGTAGACTTTTCATCACAAAAGATCATGACAGTTACAGAGTGAGAAACTGATGACTCCACAAATAATGGCCTAAACCACAATTAGTGATTGAAAAAATTTAACCACTACAAGGATCCAGAGGGTATTATCTCATCACAAACTAGTGCTAACTACAATGCACATTGTATGAACCTGAAAGTCTGTTTCCTCTGACAATTTCTCAGTTCCAAGCTCCTGGATCTTCACTTCTAATCTCTCTCTTTTTCAGTCTCTTTCTGGTTTGTTCTTGAACTCTAGGGTGTCCTTTGTAGAGATGTAGTAAGTGAAAAATGAATTAGTCAAAGCAAATACAGTTCCTAAGGGAAAAAAATTTCTACACTAGAACAGAAGTGATTGATGTTGTTCCAGTTTTGTTTGTTAATGCTTGGCAGATCTTAAGATAAAATGAATTATTTGAAGGGTGGAAATAGTTTGGCATTCATCAAATATGTACTATTTGTGTGTACTACTTTGTCAGGTTATGATAAATTGCATCAAAATATTGGTAGCTCAGATTTTAAAGTCTTGTGTTTTGGTGCACTAAATGAGTTTTGTAACACTCAGGTAGGTGAGTAATAATGTCTTTGCTTCTGCTTTTGCAGTATCATTAATCTTCCAATATTGCATTATTTTAAAAAACAAAGAACTTTTTAATTAATTAGTGTAGTCACTTCAATTTAGATTAATTCTAATTTAGATCTCTCAAATTTAAAAAAAAAAATATTTTAGTTCTTCAAAATGAAAAAAAATATGATCTGGTACCTAAACATTAAATTCTAAAGATAAAATATTTTTTAAATTGCTTTAGTCCCTTCAAATCTGTGTTTAAGGATAAACACTAATTTGATCTGATACTAAACCATTACTATTTTATATTTATTTAATAAATTTCTATTATGCTAAAAATCGTCGGCCTGATGACTAATTTTTCTAACTTTATAACTTTACAAATTTAATTTTTTAATTTAATTTTTTAAAAATTTATAACTTTACAAATTTAATTTTTTAATTATATTTTTTAAACATTTATAACTTTATAACTTTATAATTTTTCTAAGATATACATATTTATTTAATTTGTATATAATTTATAAAATTATCAATTAATTTGAACTTGAAAAAATAGCTTTAATAACTTGTAAGAAAATGTTTTACAACTATCATAGAACAATTTTTGTTTTAACATGCTCTAATATCATATGTAAAGAAATTATATTTCTATTTATTTATTAATCATTTTACAATTCTAAAATAATATTAATTATTATTTCACTATATTCTTATCTCAAAGAGAGAAAAATAACACAAAATGTTTCAATACTAAAGGAACACTATAAAAGGCCGTAAATTAATATTATTAATTTACGAAAGATTAATATTTAACAAATAATATAATTTATTTTTTAATTTATGTTCATAAACCATTATTAATAAAAAATGAAGAAAATATCATTGCACCTGTCTAACAAAATAGTTTTCCTAATTGATAATGAAAACACATTTTTAATATGTATTTTAGAACGTGTTATTAAATTGTTTTTGTAATTTTTAAATAGTAACTTGTTCTAATGAATATAACACTTGATATTAGTCTATATATTTCGTTAATATAAATAGTATAGATAAATTTAGAAAACACTAGGTAAAAGAAGACTTCATGTCTCTATATATATTAAAAAAAATAAAATAAAAGAGAGATATTTGTGCTCTGTGAGTGATTTGATGATGCTATTATATTATAAAAGAAAAATAAAAATAACCACAAAGAAATATGTCATATTGTAAAAGAGATTATAAAAGTTGTAAAAACTAAAATATTAAATTATTGTCTAAAGGATTATTTTTAATTGGATTTAACTATTACATACCTATTATGCATATTAAAAGAAGTTCAATTTAAATTTTTGTATTAAAATTATTTTCATATATATATATTTAAGTAATACAATATTTAATAATGTAGCCCTACTAAATTTGATAAAGTTTTCCAGCATATTCCATTGAATAAGATGCATTTAAAGATCTGAAATTTTTGACCCCACCTTCATGTCAAGGTCATCTTCTCTTTAACATCTTTTCTATCAATTATTGGGCATTCATCATATGAGGGATATTTTCCTTCACATATTATCTAAAAAATGTGTACTTATACAATTTATTTACAATATATGCATGTATATTCTTTTTCATCCCATATACAAAATTCGACTCCTTCCAATAATTTTTTATGTATAATACACCGTTGGCCGAATCCAATACTTTTTTCAATTTAGTTAATGATATGAATACTTTATAGAAAAAGAGTCTCAGTAATTAATCATTATTTTTTTTTCAAAAATATATATTGATTGTCATAATTAACAAATTTGACAATAATGGATAACTGCAATATATTATAGACAAAATGTTAATGGATGACATTTGTTTAACAATTCCAACCACATTTAATCAACTTTTGGAGAAGAGAGAGTGGATAAGGTAATTGAAAAAGAAATTTTCATTGAGGTGAAAATGACGTAGAACAACGTAAAAAACATAACATAATCAATTTCGTAAGATTGTTATTAGTAGAGATTTTTATAGAAAGAAGGAGGAATCAAATAAACTGTGCCAGAATTTTTGTGATTTAATTGAATATTGATATTTTTTTTTATCGTTAAAAAATTTTTTTTATCAAGATAAATGTAGATTAATATCAGAATAATATCATCAAGAGGAGAGTCAGAGTGAAGTTATTAAGTAAAGATTTGTAAAAGAAATGATTATGTTATTTACTAAAAGATATATATTTATATATATGGCAAAAAGAAAACACATGAGGATTTATTTGTCAAAATAAAGAGGGATTAGATTATTTATCTAATGTGAAATCGATGAAGTTATTATGTAAAATATGAAGTTGAAACTGTTAATGGGTATGTCATTCTGCAAAAGATGTCATAGACAGAGTTTATGCAAATGTGATCTATTACAACAAGAAAAATAAATAAATGTATTTCACTATTTAATGTGAATTTATTACTGTGGCAGGAACTTGAAGGCCTAACAAACCTGCTAATCAAATATATTTATAGTGAATGTTACCTTAAAATCCTAGTATGAATTCATAAGATGCACTACCAACCTACTTCAAATTCTTAAATGAGAAATTATCAAAATTTTGAACCTAATTTTGGTATAAAAAGAGTTTTTTTTTTTGGTAGGAATTTGTAGCTTGAAAATACTAATATGAGATATTGAGCAGTTATTTAAAATTGAGGAGAAAACAAATCAATGATAGTCATTATAATTAATTAATATATGTTGTCACCATAAATAACTACTTGTACAGTAAACCGCTTAGTACAAATAATTTGAATTATTAGTTTATCAAATGGTTCAAATTGGAAATGTATTACCAATCTCCTGAAATAAAAACAATAACCAACATTAAGATCATTCTAATTATAATCATATAAAATATCTTTATGTTGTAAGAAGAGGATTAGATGTAGATGAGTTACCAAATAAGAACATTTTAGAAAGGTTTAATAAGTAATGTAGGTAGATGGAATAAATATAATTATATTAATCAAAATAATGTATAGCTGAATCAAATGATGAATATCAACAAAGATTGAAGATGGAGTATTTCAAACATTATTTTGTATCTCGATTCCTGAGTTAGTGTTGAGAACTGAATTACCAAAAATATGTGTCATATTCCTAAATTTATATTAGAAGTTAACAAAATTGTTAACAATTCATTAACAAAATATCAATATTTCTAGGCACCGATTTCCATTGGAAATTCTTCACATATATGTCCTATCAATTAGCAAATATAAGTTTTTACCATCATATTTAAGTTCTTTATATTTTTTTTTTTATCAATACCTTTCATCCATTTCTACTTTACCATATACCAATATGTAGATTAATTTAGTGTAATTGTTCATCCACTTAGTCAAAAGTTGAAAAGATTTATGTGGTCCATATGTAAGATGGGTATGATGTGTAAAGAAAAAAAATAATGGATCAACTTTGCAAAATAGATAAAGCTAGAAAAGTTAAACCTCGAGATTTAAAGATTGTGACATTTCCACGCATAAAAAGCAACAATATTTTGGACTATTAGTTGCGTGTATTAACAACTTTTGGACTTGTCTCCGAGTAAATTGATTTAAATTCACTTGTATAAATTACCTTATTTTTATTTGATAAGAAAAAACTATCCACTTTTTTTTTTTTTTTAATTTTAGGCTAAACTATTCTTTGAACAACTAAATACTCACCTAGTTAGTCAATTAAGAATTAAAGTAATAACGTGATTATTTGAAAACCCCATAATTAACAGGAAGATAATTAGGTAAATTTTTCCTTTATAATTATCACTATAAAAATATGCCCACATATTTTTTTAAGTCAATATGAAAACTTCATAAAAGTAAAATCAGTTTATCCATCTAACTAAAACTATTTTATGTGTTAGTCAAAAACTTAATTTAAACAAAATGGTATAAATTTGGCAAATTTTCCAAACTAGTGTAATTTTTTTTGGAAATTCCCAAAATGGTGTATTTTTTATTTTATTTTCGGATATAGGTAAATTGTACAGAGATTGCAGGATATCATTGTGAATAAATCGTTCTATTATTGCACGATTTAATTCAAGATATATGAAATCCTGATAAGATAACACAATTTAGTTAAAGTAATGAAATTGTAGAATAAATGTACGATTTTAATTAACTAATTAATTGATTAATTAAAATCGATAGGCTACGTGCAAAAGTTTAGGGTGATTAATTCTCCCACCTTTCCTCTCTTATTTTTCCATGTTAAAATTAAATTAGAATTAATGCATAGTGATAAAACCCTTTTGAAAATTTTGATGAAAATGAATGTAGTCATTGAAGTTAATTAATTGACATTTAAGTAATTAAAATAAATGTGAAATTAATTTGAATGGAAGAATATGAAGATTGTTTATATACTTTAAGGTAATCTATACATAGTTTACTATTTAAAAAATAGGTTTAAAAAAAATTACAGCAATAGTTATTTTTATAAAAGAAAAAAAATCAGACTCGAAATAGTTTTAAGAAGAAAAAAAATTTAAATAAGTTTAGGAATGTTTATAAAAGAAAAGAAAAAAGCGGAAGTACTTCGAGAATTTTTATAAAATTACAACAATGATTATTTTTATAAAAGAAAAAAAAGCATGACTAGTTTTAAAAAAGATAAAAGATATAAATAAGTTTTAGAATTTTTATAAAAGAAAAAAAAGAATCCAAAGAAAGAAAAAAAAAATGTAAATAAATTTTAAAAACTAATCAATTCAAATAATTTAAATTTTCTCTATATATAAACCATTCAACTTAAAACGGATAACTTTTCTTCATATTCTTCCATTCAAATTAATTTCACATTTATTTTAATTACATGACAATTAATTAATTTCAATGACTACATTTTCATTTTCATCAAAATTTTCAAAACAGTTTTATCACTATGCATTAATTCTAATTTAATTTTATATGCACAACCAAATACAACATTTGAAAAATAGGAGAGGAAAGATGGGAGAACCCTAAACTCTTGCAGTAGCCTACCAATTTCAATTAATCAATTAATTAGTTAATTAAAATCGTACATTTATTCCACAATTTCATTGCTTTAACTAAATTGTGTTATCTTCTCACAATTTCATATATCTTGAATTAAATCGAGAGCAATGCAATAATAGAATGATTTATTCACAATGATATCGTGCAATTTCTGTACAATTTACCCATATCCGAAAATAAAATAAAATAAAAAATACACCATTTTGAGAATTTCCAGAAAAAATTACACTAGTTTTAGAAATTTGTCTATAAATTTCGTTTCGAAACTACTTTATATACATAAACTAATTATTACATATGAATAAAATTATTTTATTTTTTATTTTATATTCATATTTTCTTCTTTAAAAACATGGTTATACTATTCACGTAAATGTTTATTATTAGCTGCACAAAATCTATGATAGAGAATCAAGTGAACAACTAACAAATAAATGTTCTTTTCCAAAATGCAAAAACTGTACATATAACTTTTAGGTAGAAGAAAAGAGAGAAAAATGTGGAAAAAGGATAGATATAATGATAAGTTCTGCAGATTGAAAAAGAAGAAATAGATAGAAAGAAAATGAGACTAAAACATAGCAAAAAAGAGACAAAAACAATGCAAATAAAAATAGTGAGTGCACGTTTATTCATAATAACCCTTTCCAAAATATGCACGAGCATTTCTAACGTAACTAATTACTGTTACATTTTCTCTCATCAAAGTTGCATAATGGAGTTTACTAGTAGCATCATAATGCATAATTGCATGTGCACAAAACAACCAACATGTGCATATATCATTCATACGATGAACCATGAAAGGCACAGAAATTGCAAGCACACTTTCTTACGTGTTTGTGGTGTTATTTGCTAACTAGAATTGAAGTTTCACGTCAGAAGTTCATGTACATGCAGATTATTATCAACGTGAAGCAGCACAAACGAACACTGCATCTGGGTTTTAGGATACAGGTTTAGGGTTTGAAGCTGCAAAAACAACACTTAAGAAGCTGCACTGCATCTAGGTTTTAAGATTTAGAATTTAGGGTTTGAAGCAGCACAAACAACACTTAAGAAACTGCACTGCAAGGTTTTATCATCCAAACACGGCACGAACAGAACGTAGGAAATGGAACACTGCAAAAACAAGCACAACAATGCCTACCACAGTGGAACTTGCTCTCCAAGGGTCTCTGAAGTACACCAACCACAGAGCTGCCATGGTGCGGTTCCATTTGTTCTGGTAATGCATGTTCAGTTCATTGATGGTTTCAAAGTAACATGTTGAGTTTGTCACAACGTGTTTGCTTAGACTGTTCACAAGGGTTGCCACTTCCTTGTCACTCCCCAACTCATGCACGATCACTTCCCTCTCAACCAGCAGCTCCACATCGAGCTGAGTGTGGATGAGAGAGTCGATGAGAGAAACGTAGTTGCAAATGTAAGGCTTATCAGGGTAGTGGCACTGCTCAAAGGCAATGAGGTTCCTCAGCACACACTCAGTTGTGTGATCCACCTTCAACTGGGGGATCCTGAAACGTGCCTTGAAGTGATTCAAGTATGGCAAACAACCAAAGCAAAGAAGGGAACTCAGAATTGGCTTCTTCTCAAAGGTTATGTCTAGCAACCTTCTGTTCACATCTTTCTCAAAACTCACTCCTGAGTCTTGCAACTTTGTTGCCGTTCTTAACACATGAAGGGCACAGCCATTACTTCGAGCCCAATCTCTGGGAAGGTAAAAGTACCTGCAAAAAATTGGTAGATATCATGATAGTTAGCACTAGAAAATGAAAAAATATTAGGAAGTTTAGAATTTAGGGTTTATAACGAACACAAAAAATCTTAAACGAGAAAACGTTAATTTTCATCCAGCATATGATGACTCTGTACTACATTGATTGCAAGGTTTAACCGATACATCCGTTGAGCCTCTCAACTGATGTAATATCTGTAACACTAAATTTAATTTTAAATAATTATCTTTTAGTCTTTCTTACATCGAGTACGAATAAGAATCGGTATAATATAATATATATTTCATCAGTTCACTCTCAACGAATATAATATCTTTTCAAATATTTAAAAAATATTAGTATATTTTTAATTAACATCTTATTCTGTCATAGAATCTTATTCTGTATTTTTTGTATTAGTGATATTTCTGTCACAACTTAAATATGGTGTGTTGAGTGATGCATAATTTTAGAAGCATGATAATGTCAAATGAATTATACCTTATCAGATCAGTGAAGTGTTTTGTACTCTTGTTGCACCTATCTTTGCACTTTGACTTAGCAGAATATTT
>Ga0209700_107120_pt1 | contig 16283 bp, 4 predicted proteins | sample SiratroredBW_FD_187528 | JGI IMG/M metagenome (GOLD analysis project Ga0209700, IMG submission 187528) | Root nodule microbial communities of legume samples collected from California, USA - Siratro red BW (SPAdes) (version 2) | ecosystem: Host-associated > Plants > Roots > Nodule | place: USA...
CTTACTGTTAAGTTATTCATGGCTGGTTCAATTAGATCATCATTCCAGCTTTCTCTAATTTTTTGTCCTAATTTTCCAGGGAGTTTTAGGAACAATTTTTCACCTAAGGATCTATCCATAAATCCTCTTGCAGTTGCGGCGTACATTAAATAATCTTGGACAAATTCTTTAATGTTTCCGAAATAACTTATAGACAATCTTTCCAAATTACCTAAGTAGATTTTTTGTCTAATTGTGTTACCATTATTTACTGATTGGGCAGTAAATAATCTTTGTATTAGACTTACAAAATTGTAAATATTTGGTCCAGGTTGGATCAAATTATTTTTAATGATATCTGGGTGAGTTTGCTTAAATGATTCCCAACAAGCTTTTGCTAAATCTCCTAAATAAGTTTCGGCTCTAGCTATCATTTCATTACTATCATTAACCTAAGGTTCATGATGTAATTTATAGTTTCTAATTACAGCAGAGGACCATTGCTCTATGTAATTTGTTAATAATTGGGGATCTATCCCTCCTATATTGAGTAATAGGTTTGGCGTATTAAAGGATGGTTCAATTGGAATCCTTTTTCCTTTTGATTTTATGTTTTCTCCTTTTGAATTATCAAATGGGATCAGTATTTGTTGTCTAGGGGAAAACCCTAAATTATAGTTTTCTGTGTGATAATCATATGACTGATTATACACTGTCTTTGACCATTATTTCAAATATAGTAACAAATTACTAGAATAAAATATTACTAAGTCCTTTTGCCACAAGTTCTTTGACCATTACTTGAAAGATAGTAACAAATAACTAGACTAAATAATTATTAAATATAATCGTTTCATTACGTTAGAAACAATGCATATTAATATTATTGGACCAATTACAAAGGTACAAACAAAGGATGCTGTCAGAAGTTCAAAAATCACATTCAGATGAGAGTTACGGAAACTATAAATGTTAAGATTAATTAAATTGACTTTCACATAAACGGCTGATAATAATTTATTATTTTTTAATCATATCACATTATCATTTTTATGATTTTAACTGTAATGTAATTTTAAAAAACATAATTTAATTAATATTTTATTTTATTGTTTCTTAAAAAGATATTTCTAAACTAGAAGATTATTCTTTTATTTTTATGATTAATATTCTTATTTAAAACTTAGAATTTTATTTTTTTTCATTTTAATATATTTAAGTAGGAAAGTCTTATAGGATTTAATTCAAAAATTTATGATTCAAATTATAAAGTAAAATTTATTTTGTGTAAGTTTCCTATTTTTAAGATAATTTTAAATTTTTATTTTAATAAAAAATTGTAATACTTTTTTAGATATTTTACTTATACTTCAATATAACTATAATCTTTTAAGATAATTTTTTTATTTCTATGATTCAATTTTTTTTAATTCAGATCTTTTAACTTATATAAAATTTTATATAAGATCAATATTTTAAACCTAAAACTACGATTATAATTTTGCGTTGAAAATTTCTTTTACAATTTAAATATTTAATTATAACTGATATGATACGTAAGACTAGTTTTTTGTCTAATTTTTTTAACTTTTAATATATATATATATATATATATATATATATATATATATATATATATTAAAAACACAATTGATTATATAAATATTTACTAAAGTTTTAATAAATTAATTAATATCTTTAACCGAATAAATTAAAATAATTATCACATATACATCTTATATTACTTCATTAATTAGTAATTAAAATTTAATTTATAAATATTAATAATTTAAGTTCCAATACATACTTATATTTTTTAGATAATATAATATAAACAAAATAATTTTTTAAATTAATTTTTATTTTAATTTTTGGTTTTAGAAAAAGTGATTAAGGAGGTCAGTGGGTCTCATCTCGTTTTTTATTTACTAATTTAACATGAAAGACAGAATATATCAAAATAAAATAAACATTAAAAAATATCAATTCGACTTATCAAATTGAAACTAATCATACTAATCCTCAAAACTTTATAGTAAATAAAAAATTACTTTAATTTTATTAGTTTTATTTAAATTCAATTAATATCGATCTTTAGAAATTACCACCTTTATTTATTAAATAAAAAAATTTACTGTTTATAAATTTAAATCTCCTAAATATATTAACGTTAATTTTTATTTAATAAATCACCTTTAAAACTAACTACGTTATCTTTCTCTCGATAAACAAACATACATGACAATTATTAAACAAAAAATTCAATTATCTTAATTATTAATGATGTTAAAATAATATAACAAAATTAAAAATTTTGTATTGAGAATACTATTTTATTATATTAAAATAAAATATTTAATACTTATTTATTGAATTAAGCATTTACTTCAAATATTTAATGGATGTAATTTCAACATAATATTACTTTGTTTCCAAAGCTAGCTATAAGTGAATGACATGATTAAAAATATATATAAATAAAGATGTGTGACTATATGCATAATTAAAGCCAAGTGTTTGGAGACCCCACGTCTACTAGAGAGAGATAAGATCTTTTAATAGTTTATAATTTGGGTACAAACTTCATTTTAAAAGCCGGTTTTTGTAAAGTTGAGTTAGTCTTAAATTCCACTTCTTGATATGGTATTAGAGTCTATCTTAGCACGGTTCTTATGTCACTCGCTCTCGAGTCGCTATCGGACCACTCTTAAATAATATAGTCCCACGCACGAGTTGAGCAGTCTCGGCATGAGGGGTGTGTTGGAGATCACATATCGACTAGAGATAAGGCCTTTCAATAGTTTATAATATGGGTGACAATCTCACTTTACAAACTGGTTTGTAAGGTTGAGTTAGGCTTAAATTTCACTTCTGATATGGTATTAGAGCCTATCCTAGTACAGTTGTTGGGCCACCCGCTATTGGACCGCTATCGGACCATCCTTAAACAATATAGTCTCACGCACGAGTTGAGTAATCTTGGTGTGAGGGGGTGTGTTGGAGATCCCACATCGACTATAAATGAGTCCTTTCAATGGTTTACAAATGGGTGCAAACCTCACCTTACAAGACAGTTTTGTAAAGTTGAGTTAGGCTTAAATTCCACTTCTTGATATGGTATCAGAGTCTATCCTAGCACGGTTGTTGGGCCTACCGGGTCACTCGCTATCGGGCCGCTATCAGACCATCCTTAAACAATATAGTCTCACGTACAAGTTTAACAGTCTCCACGTGAAGAGGTGTGTTGGAGATCTCAAATTTAATAATACATATTATTTCACAGTATCACTCTTCCTATTACAACATTGTAAAGATATTTATCAAGACAGTGTAGTGAAAGGAGTTTAGATAAATTTTGACTTTCATGAAGTGAAGTTTAAGATAGAGTTTTGTGAAACATTAAAAGGGGTATGTTATGGGTTAGTAAATGGAAAAAAATAAAGGGATAAATGTAATTAAATGTTTTGGGAGTAGGAATCTTTAAATGTTATTTTTAATATTGTTTTGTTGTCAATATTCTTGTGTAATATTCTATATAAGATGTTACTTATCAAAATAATTGAGATACACTTATGTTAAATTAATACTAATTTACAATAATTATATATCATAGTATTTATTAAAAGAAATGGGTAATATTTTTTATAATAGAAGAAAATTCAGGTGGGACTAAATGAAATCAACCTAAAATTTAAGAATTTCTTTAAAAAAATTTAGCATTTTTTTAGTTTTTTTTTTTACTTGTTTTGAGTATTATTTTTTGCAATTATATACATAAATGAATAATATCACATCTTTTATTAAAATAAAATTACTTTCTATATGAATTTTGGTTAATATTATAAGGTGTTATAGAATAATATAAAATTGTTTTAATGATCTTTTATTGTTGGGAGAATCCGAGGGGCATAACCGGGGAGATCTCATAAGAATATAAGAAATGAATCAAACCACGTAAGGGAATGACACTATCTTTAACCCAAAACCTTACCTAACAATCTCTTTCTCATGTGAGAGTCCCTCTTCTACACTCCTCATCGAGCACTATGTACTTGCAGCCGGTACCTTATGAGCCGGTCACCGTCACATCGGCACGAACCTTTGGCTCTGATATCACTTGTTGGGAGAATCCGATGGGGCATAACCGGGGAGATCTCATAAGAATGTGAAATGAGCCAAACCACATACCACATAAGGGAATGACACCATTATCAACCCAAAACCTTAAGACAGTAGGTTTATGGGTCTTCTTTCTTATATATTACTTAACTTTCTCATTTTTACTCAATGTGAAACTTAGACTCATACTTGAATACGTAACATTTATAACATAACAAGATCCACTTTTACAATATAGTGCATATTGTATGTAAGAATGAACACTTGTGTACAAGGATGAAATTATTTTAAAATTGGATGCATATTATTAATAATTATGAGTTCTAATTGTATTTTTTATATTTTAAAATAATCACTTGGTAATGAAGTGTATATTTATATTCTACAATGGAATATTTTTTTTTTATATTTCAATGTTGTATTTCATTTTCAGTTCCAAATTATTTATATAATATATTTTATATGTTCATTGTGAAATTTTAATTATTATACTTATTGAGCATAATTGCAATAATGATTATTTTCTTGTTTTTTTTATAAGGCCAGTTGATGTATCCGACAGTACTTTTATGACAAATATGAAAGATCCAAGATATAAAATTCTCTGTCCAACTTTCTCTGATAAAATGAATTTATCATAATAAGATAAATTTATCGCGATAAGATGAATATATCGCGATAAAATGTATATCTCGCGATAAAATAAATATATCGCAATAAAATAAATTTATCACAATAAAATAAATATGAAGGAAGAGAAAAAGAAAAAAATAAAAAAAAAAGTAAAAAAAGAAGAGAAAGAAAGAAAGAAATAAAGAAAGGGAGAAAGAAAGAGAGAAAGAAAGAGCGGAAGAAATAGAAAAAGAAAGAAGGAGAAAGAAAAAGAAAAAGAAAGAAAGAAATAAAGAAAGAGAGAAGAAAAAATATGAAAGAAAAGAGAGAGAGAGATAGAGAAAGAGAGAGAGAAAGATAGAGAGATAGAAAAGGAGAAAGAGAGAGAAAGAAAAAATGAAAAAATGGAAGAAAGAATGAAAAAAAGAAAGAAATACAAAGAAGTAACGAAAGAAATAGAAAAAAATAAAATAAAAGAATTAGAGAAAGAAAGAGAAAATTGAGGCGGTTCTTTTGCCAATTTTTAGAATTTAGCTTAACTCCCTTATTGTAGACAGGAGAAAGGACCAGCAGATACTCAACTCGCTCATTCATTGTAGACAGGAGAAAGGAACATGCAGACCGCCAGGTCCAAATATAGGGAGGTGAGTGCAAAATGTGAGGGAGGTGTGAAGTACTGTGGACCTACTCAAGATCCCTCTTCAACAATAGGTAAAAGGGTTAGACTTACATTGCAGGATCTACTGAAGATCCCTCTTCAACAATAGGTAAAAGGCTTAAATTTATCACAGGGCTGTGTCAGCTTTTCCACTTTATAGAATATATAATTGATTTTCATTTTCTGTATTGATTGGTGTGGGCTTTCAACAAGTAACAAACACCGTGACAGTATATGTTATGCAGTAAAGTCAGTACCCACACTCCTTCCTCCAGAGTTTTGGTCCTTCTACCATTGTTCTGAGATGTTCTTTAGTTCTTAATGTCATTATCTTTTATTTATTTTTCTTCTCTTCAACCCAAAGTCATTTAGATATGATTTTCCTCTTGTTCTCCAAGACTCTTTTTGCTGTTCTACATTCATTCCAATAATTAGTACTCTACACTTGGATCTTGTCTTCAATCTAATTCGAAGCTGCATTCATTATATTTCCAGAATTTATTTTGGATTTGGTTCCCTACTGGAATTCTTGAGTATGTTTTTCTTGTTTTTTTATCCATATGATCTTTGTGGATAAACAAATAATTTCTTATTCAAGAAGTCTCTTTGAGTACAGCCCATTTGAACGGATTTAGTTAAGTCAAGTTATGTTACTTGTGTTCTACGTGACAGTTAGGTTTCTTTACTTCCTGTGGTTGTGAAAGGCTAAAGCGGTTACTGCATCCATGTTCGTAACCTGTATTCACGTGTTACTGGGAGAGGTGTTGAAGATGAATTCCATGTTTTTGGTAGTGTAAGGTGAGTGAAGATTAAGCATTTCTTGATAATTTTCCTTTCCTTTCTAAAAGAATAATATTTACAAACTAAAACAAAGAACTGAAATTTTGAACATTTCACAACCTGTTTATCCATAATACACGTTCTTTTTTTATCGGCATCCATAATACACCTAATGCATGTCTTTCTCTAAAGGGTCCAACTTTTTCGATTCATGTATGTGATTGAAGTAAAGACGTTATTATTTTTGAATTGGGTGCATTCTCTGGAGTTCAGAGTATATCAAGTATGAAAAGGTATGTATGGACTTAGATGGGCTTCTTCCCTTCTGTTATTGTAGTTTCATGAGATTTTATTATTTGTTGTCTTGATGATCTTCATGCATTAGATGGAATGTTTAGCTCGTGAAATGTAATATAAATTTGTTGGTAATGTATTACATATTTAGAAGATTTTATTTATTTATCACTTTCTTTTAGTAATTAATTCTTATTTTTTGTTGATGTATTTTTTCTTCCTTTAACAGGTAACATGTTGAGGGTTTTCTTCACCTTCTTATCTTATCCTTCTTTCTCATGTGGACAATTGATAGGCCTATAAGAAAGAAATTGTGCCCTTTAATTTCTTCTGAATCGTACATTTATACATCTTGCTGTCAGTTCATAGTACTCAGTTGCAGAAATAGATATTCTAGTACATTTCCTCCTTTTGTTCCCTTTTACAAAGTTATCCCAATTTTTGTGGCATTTTGTGTTTATTATAAATCTGTTGTAACCAGTGTTGTTAAAGGACATATATGCTGATTCCTCCTAAAATTACAAAATCTCACAGTATGCAATGACTAAGCAAGTCAAGGTATTAGTACAACCGCAACAAAAAAAATAGCATAACATAATTAAAAATTAGCATAACATAACAATTAAAATGTCAAACTAAAATTGAAAATCTTGCATTAAAACATCATACTAAAATTGAAAATCTTGCACTTAATGACAAGTATATAAACGTTAAGCATATATGCAACCCCCAATTAATAAGATTTTTATATTAATATATGAATCGGTAACTTAATATTAGATCGCACTTTCTAGTAATGAGAGTTGTCAAAACAATTTGAGTATACAATTTGAGTAAAGATATTTATCAAGTATATAATAAGAAGTAACTATATTTTTGTTTAATCGTCATTTTTTTCACTACAATCATTTAAATAAGCATAATTTTTTTATTAATAATAAAAAACATATTAAAATAAATTAATGAGGTTATCTCAACTTAAATATTAAATATATAAAATTATACAAAATGGATAGAGTTTGAAGAACAATATAAAATTTAAAAAATATCAAAATCTCAGGATTTCAACACAGAACAACAGTAAAAGAGCTGAGAGGCGTCTTAGGCCTAATTTCCTAACGTAACAAAACACAAATTAAAACCGTACATAATTAAGTAGAATTGATATGTTTCGGTGCTTATTTGTCCGACTGCTACATCATCCCTGTTTCATTACATAAAAATTTTAATTTGTATCTAAATAAGCGTAATTTTTAAGTTTAATCAATTTTTAAGTTCAATCAATTATGAGACAACTTTACATTAAGTTAAGTTTAATTCACTAGCTAAGAGAATCTTACATTATAATTTAATTAAGTACCAATACCATTACTTACATTATTTCCTTATCCTCTTGAATCTTTTCTCATCTTTCATTCAACCCTAATTTTTTTTCTCGACAAAAAAGCAAAGAATGCATATACAAAGAAAATATTTATTATTGTTTACCTATTTTAATCTCTTAAAAAATGTATAATTTCAAATTCCTATCATAAACCAAGAAGAATATGAATGCGTGAAAACCTTTAAATAGACTTTTCGAATACCATGTAAACTAAACCATAAAACCCATAACTATCACAACTCAACCAAATAGGAAAATTCTCTATACATAAATGGCCAGTATTGTTTTCTTAATAAATTCGAGTGTCGGACAGATGAAAAAGATGATTAGCAAAAAAGTCCACAAATGTTTAGTTTAAGAAAATATTTCTTTAAATGACTTACTTTCATATTTTGAAGTTTTAGAAAGCATGTTCATTTTGTTACCTATTTTCTATTTTTAGAAATTCATGTAAATGGAAATGCCTTTGATTATTTTAAAAATATGAAACTTATAAAATATTTTTACATTGAATTTAAATGTAAATTAAAAAATAATCGATATTGGAATATTATCATTTTTAATGAATAATTTATAAAATAAAGAAAGTCACATTATATATAACATTAAATTTAACAAACTTTTTATTTATAAAAAATATATAATAATTGTTATTAGTTAAGAAAAAAAAAGAAAAAAACTGCAATATATCAAATAAAAAGGTTGATGCATTTTATGTATAATATATAATATTTTTTTTCAATTTAGATTCCTATTTCTTGTTGGTTGTGGATAAATGACGGGTCTAGCTGGTGTTGATTATCTTTTTAAATGGACAACAATTTTTAGGTTAAGTTGAATTTTCACTCTAACTTACGATAGCACATGTTAGTATTTTGAAACAAATAAAAAAATTACAATAAAATATATATTTTTGAAATTTAAATATTAATTTTAATTTTAAACATAATAATTTAATGAGCAAATTATAATACGTGTATAGTTTTCATAAAAAAATATATATCTTTTAATATAACTACAAGAAAAATAGCATTTATTTATAACAAAAATTCGTTAGGGGTAGATAATTTATATATGGATTTTTCGTAGGTAATTACATACAAATTATTATTATTATTGTTATTATATTTCTATTATTAGAATATATTATTTTCTATTATTAGAATTATTATTATAGTTTTATTATTAATAACATTTCCATTATTATTATTCTCAAAGTGTTGAGAGAAAGATTCGAGCACAACTCTTTCATCATACATACACAAGTTACCAATCATTGCATGTAACAACCTAGAAAATTATCATATGAGTAGAAGTGGTAAAAATGAAATAAGCACCTGATTATTTTATAATTAAACTGAAAACGAGTATTTATGGAAAAAGCTATTAGTCAAGTCTCATTTCCATGTTGAGCCACCATCTCTCTAACCTTTGACTTTTTCCCTTCCTCTGATTTCTCTCTAAGCCTCCGCGTCCATCTTTCATCAGTTTCTATAGTAGAGCCCACCGTTGGACTCGTTGCGGAGAACAGAACAAGTCTATTAAATCAGAACCCCTAATAGAGTAAGTTTGTTTTTTGCCCTCTTCTCTTAGAAACAGTGCAAGGTTTTCTGATTTTCTCTACTGTCTGAGCTTGCATGTTATTCCCTGAAATAATATCACGTTATTCACAACATGACCCAGGATACCCCTGGACTCTCAACACCTCGGCCATCTCTCCCGCATTTGGTAAAAACAGTTATTCAGTTAAGGTGTTAATGTCATATATGGCCGAGGTGTTTGGTTGCATTCAAACTCTCGTTGAGGTGTTTATAAGTGCTAAGAGAAGCTTGGCCGAGGTGTTTGGTTGCATTCAAAATCTCGTCGAGGTGTTTATAAGTGCTACGAGAAGCTTGGGCGAGGTGTTTGAATGAATTCAAACTCTCGCCGAGGTGTTTATAAGTGCTAAGTGAAGGTTGGCCGACATGTTAACCTCGGTCATTAAGTGTAACAATGATATGTAATACATGATGAATGATGAATTTAAAGAATAGACCATAAGTAAACTTTGTGTCTATTTTATTGTCTTGGTATTGCGATTCTTATATCTTCTCATGTACATATTATAACTACTTAAGAACAAACAATAAAGGATAAAGAACACACGTTACAAAATGTAATCTCGATGTCAAAATATGAAACTTTCTCGTTCGCAACTCCAATGCTCTTTGGCAAGCCTGCAACAATATAGAAAAACTTAAGACAGAAATGCCTAAGAGGAATATCTCAAATACAGGCATGCCTAAGAGAAATACCACAAAGACGAGGTAATCACACAATGAACTCACTCAAACACTCAACTCACCCCACTCTCATGAAAAGACACTTTCGTGGAAAAGATATAAGAATCGCAATGCCAATATAGTAACACTGCCAAGAATATGTAGATTGGCCCATCCCCAAAAGGAACATCATGAACAAAATGACCTCCAAAAGATGTAAACTTTATCCAAATCGTGCAAGTTTGCTATTCCAGGATTTTATAAACATTTTTTACCAAGATACAATCTCACTTTTTGAAATTTGAAATTTGAATACGTGGTTGACAGGTTACCAGGTGTCACAGACGTCAGCTTCCACGATTTGACGGTGTGTGATTGACATGTTTGTTGCTGAATTTTTTCATAAATTATGGTAGAGAGACATGTGACAACTGTTTCTGCTTGTGCTATCTCCAAATGTTATAATTATAGATTATAAATTATAAATTATAAATTATAGATTATAGATGTCCCTAAAATAATATCACGTTATTCACAACATAACCCATGATACCTCTAGACTCTCAACACCTTGGCCATCTCTCCCGTGCATTTGGTAATAAAAGTTATTCAGTTAAGGTGTTAATGTCATATTTGGCTGAGGTGTTTGGTTGATTCAAACTCTCGCCGATGTGTTTATAAGTGTTAAGAGAAGCTTGTTCAAGGTGTTTGGATGCATTCAAAATCTCGTCGAGGTGTTATAAGTGCTATGAGAAGCTTGGCCACGATGTTTGAATGAATTCAAACTCTCACCGAGGTGTTTATAAGTACTAAGTGAAGGTTGGCCGACATGTTAACCTCAGCCATTAAGTGTAATAGTGATATGTAATACATGATGAATGATGAATTTAAAAAATAGACCATGATGAATAATAATAAAGTATGCTTCATTTATTGATTCAATAACAAATAGTGAAGGACTTAAGAACATTGCCATCTGGCCAAATTCCTAAAATTCAAAAAACCTATCTTAAACATATGAAACCCGTCTTCACTTCATGCTCTTTTCCTTCATTTGTCAACTTGCATTCAAGTCTTTGAATTAGCAAAATTAAGTTAATTTTAAAAATAGGACAGTCTATATAGTTTTTGCAGTGTTACTCTGTTGGTATTGCGATTCTTATATCTTCTCCGAGACATATGAGGTGGTTGACGGTCCACATCCATCCTTCATTTAAAAAAATAAATAAGTAAAAACATAAAAAAAATACAAATCAGATATGTTGCATATGAGGTGGTCGATGGACCGCATTAAATTAAATGAATACCAAAAACATACCTAGCAAGATAGATATGTTGCATTTCTCTGAAACAACTCCAAGCCTGCAACAAGTTAAACGAATACAAAAAAACATACCTAGGAGGAGTAGGACTGCAAGAAGACCGTAGTGCGTGGTTCCTCTGGTTCACTGTGTGTTTCGAGCAGCCATTCAATAACATTTTTGGAAGTCTTATTTGAAGGGATCTCAGGAATGGACGCTACCTAAACACACAATGAACTCACTCAGACACAGAACACACTTCACTCTCAACCTCGACATATGTCCTAGACAAGATATAAGAATCACAATGCAAACATAGTAACAATGCGAAGAATATATAGACTGAACCATCCCTAAAAGGAATATCATCAACAACATCACCTCCAAAAGACATAAACTTTATCCAAACTCAAGTTTGCTCATCCAGAGAATGAGGATTTTATAGATATTCTAGACAAAGATAGAGGCAGGCATTTTGAATTTGGGCATTTTGAATTTTTGAAATTTGAATTTTAAATACACAAAGAGACACATGTGCGGTTGCTAGATGTCATAGACGTGAGCTTCCACAATTTGATGGTTTGTGTTTGACATGTGTGTTGCTTTCCTTTCTAGGTAAACTCTTGTTTTGAATTATTTTTTCTTAAATGATGGCAGAGAGACACGAGGCAAAAGTTTCTGCTTGTGCTACCTCCAAATGTTATAATTATAGATATAAACTTAAATCATTAATGCTTATAAAATAAATTTTAATTATTAATTAATTGAAGTAATTTAAGATGTAATTGTGATAATAAATATTAATTAATTTATTAAAAATTGATAAATATTTATATAATTAAGTGTGATTTTAATATATATATATATATATATATATATATTAAAATAAAAGAAAATAAAAAAATTACAAAAAATTACTCTTATGTATCATCTCTATAAAAATTAATTATTTAAATTGTAAAAGACATCTTCAACGCAAAATTATAATAGTGATTTTAGGTTCAAAATATTGATCTTATAGGAGATTTTATAAAAGCTAAAGATCTTAATTCAAAAGAAAAAAGGAATCATAGAGATAAAAAAATTATGTTAAAAAATTATATTTATATTGAAGTATAAATAAAATATACAAAATTGAAAAAAAATAAAATTTTGTTAAAATAAAGCTTGTAAATATCTTAAAAATAATATGAGATGAAGCAACTTACACAGAATAAAATTTACCTCATAATAAAATTATTGAATTAAAAATTATAATTACACATAAGATTATAAATTTAAGATTTGGATTAAAAAATTTAAAAATTGAATGATAAATTTAAGAATTAAATCCTACATGAATTTCCAACTTAAAATATGTTAAAATGAAAAATTTAAAAATCTAAGTTTTGAATAAGAATATGAATAATAAAAAGAAAAGAACAACATTCTATTTTAGAAATATTTTTTTTAAGAAACAATACAATAAAGTATTAATTAAATTATGCGTTTTACAATTATATTACAGTTAAAATCATACAAAAAAATCTTTAAAATAATGTGATATAATTAAAAAAATAATTTAAATATTATCAGTCGTCTATGTAAAAGTCAATTTAATTAATCTTAATATTCACAGTCTTGGTAACTCTCATCTGAATATGTTTTTTGAACTCCTGACTGCATGTTCTGTAATTGGTCCAAAAATATTAATATATATGCAACATTATCCTAGCAATATTATTTAAGGAGCATTGAATAAAGAGTTTCAGTTTGTACAGTTACATTGTTTCTAACAGAATAAAACGACTATATTTAATAATATTTATAATTTATAAATAAATAAAGACACGAGATTCTCAATACAAAATTCCAATTACATATTCTTGGCAGTGGTACAAATATGTATTATAGAAAATAAATAAATAAATAAATACAACCATAGTGAAATGCACTAACAATATTAATAACTACCAGGGTCCAAATTACTATTAGAGCCGAAGAGTTATCTAGAGAATTACTAATTAACAACCAGTCTGGATATTTGTAGCAATAAATATTTTTTAAAATCGATCGCAAAATTCATTAATAGCACATTCAATCTATACTTATATATTAAATTTATTATTAAGTTTCATTAAAGGCTCTTATAAATAAATTATGAAATACAACACTTTTATTCAATTTTAATAAAATATTTACAATTTTTTTTATTTTATCATTTCCACTTCTATATCACAATATTAAATTAATTATATGTTTTAAAATTATATTACAATTAAATTCATAAAAAAATCTTGAAAATGATGTGATATGATTAAAAAATAATTAAAATATTATCAGCCGTTTATGTTAGAGTCAATTAAATTAATCTTAACATTTATAGTCTCTGTAACTCTTATCTGAATGTGGTTTTTGAACTCCTGATTGCATGTTCTGTAATTGGTCCAATAATATTAATATGCAAAGTTATCCTAGGAATATTATTCAACGAGTATTGAATACAAGACTTTCAACTTTACATTTCTGATATAATAAAACGACTAGATTTCACAATATTTTAGTCTAGTTATTTGTTACAATCTTTCAAATATGGTCAAAGAACTTGTAGCGCCCAGATTATGAATTAACTTACTGTCGTAAAAACTTACTAACATAAATAAATTTGATTACTAAATTTGTTAGAGATGTAAGTACAAACAGGAAGTCCTAGATTGTATATAAATGAAAAAACTTGAATAAAATATAAAAGAAGGACTAACAAAGACATAACTTTAAAATTTTATATTAGAGACGAGTTTATAATTTTTTTATATATTTATTTATGTTTCATTATTTTTAAATCTTCTGTCTATAATTTACAGGAATTTTAATAAAATTAAATTACAGGTTTGAAATACATATGAACAAAATTTGATAAGTTAATTGTATTAATAATATAAACTGGAGTTATTTTAGTTTTATCATTCTTTATAATATAATTATTTTTATAAAAGAAATTTTACGTGTGGTATTAAGGAGTTTAAATTTCCAAAGTAAAAAAAATTGCATGTTAATGTTAATTTTGTATTTAATAATCACACATAAGTTCTAAAGATCAATTACTTGTTTATTCATCTAAACTATTAATGAAGTTCAAACACTATTAATAAAATTAAAGGGTCTATATATAATTTTTTTTATTATACTAAAAATATAAATAAAATATGTCAATACATATTGTAGTAAATCATAAACAAATTATCCACAACAATACTTTTATATCTTTTAAAGTAATTAAGTGTACAAAAAAGAATCACGTTTGGGAGGATTAATCAGTTGGTTTGCTCCGGTCTATTTAAGATATACTTTTATATATACATGAATCATAAAAATAAAACAATAATCTTCCATTTTAGAAACATTTTTTTAAAAACCAATAAAATAAAATATTAATTAAATTATGCGTTTTACAATTATATTACAGTTAAAATCATAAAAAAAATATTTAAAATAATGTGATATAATAAAAAATAATAATTCAAATATTATCAACCGTTTATGTGAAAGTCAAATTAATTAATCTTAATATTCATAGTCTCAATAACTTTCAGGGTTTTTGAACTCCTGACTGCATGCTCTGTAATTGGTCCAAAAATATTAATATGCAGCATTATCCTAACAATATTATTTAAGGAGCATTTGAATAAAGACTTTCAGTTTGTACAGTTACATTGTTTCTAACATAATAAAACTACTATATTTAATAATATTTTAGTCTACTTATTTGCTGATATCTTTCAAATAATGGTCTAGGAACTTGTAGCAATAAATATTTTTTAAAAACTATCACAAAATACATTAATAGTACATTCGATTTATACTTATATATTAAATATATTATTAAGTGTCATTAAAGGCTCTTTTAAATACATTATGAAATACAATACATTTATTCGATTTTAATAAAATATTTACAAAAAAATTTATTTTATCATTTCACTTCTATATCACAATATTAAATTAATTATAAATTAAATAAAAGTTAAAAATATAAATAAAAAAGAGTAATGAATGTTCTCTTGAATTTTAAAAATAAGAGTTATATAAAAAAAGAAGAAGCTACAATACATTTTCAATAATTAGTTCCTTAATAAATAAAATTGATCACACACATTTATTAAATAGAAAACATGTAAAATTTATATTACTTTTATATCTAAATTGTTTCTGTACCTAAATTTTCACATTTTCTTATATTTTGAAAAAAAAAATTATAAAGGTAAAATTGATATAGCGTTTTAATACTTTTTTTTTTTTTTTGCATAAAATATCTTGTACATCTCATTACAAAATAATCCGGACATATTCTATTTCAATAAATTGAATATAACATTTGACTTAACGTTAAACAAGATTGAAAACAAAAATTTATATGTTTTGCATTCAAATGTAATATATTAAATTAGCAAGTTAAAATGTGTGAGAGATGATTTAATATTTGCATTCATAAAGCCTAAGAAACTAGCAGTATTGATAATACAGTGTGCCATATACAATATAAACTTAATTGCATTGAATGATTAAGCAAATTGAATTAATATAAATAATTAATAGGGCAGTTTTTTTATTATATTTGTTTTGCCTCATAAATTATTAATTAACTATCTGTTTCAAGATACCAAAATGCCCCCACCGCAAGGTTCATCCTAGTGTTAATGGTGTCCAAATGTTTTGACAAGAAAGCATCCAGGCTGTATTCTGTTCTGGAGTGGGCCTTCTCTTCCAATTTTCAGCTATTTATAGAGTTTTCCACTGAATGTCTTTCTCACTTCTGTCATTCACAAATAGATGGTGTTCAGAACATGGATGGGGAGTTTGAACCAACTACCCCACATATGTTCATTCACTGGAATCACCACACTGCTTTCGAAAAT
>Ga0209700_107121_pt1 | contig 16282 bp, 12 predicted proteins | sample SiratroredBW_FD_187528 | JGI IMG/M metagenome (GOLD analysis project Ga0209700, IMG submission 187528) | Root nodule microbial communities of legume samples collected from California, USA - Siratro red BW (SPAdes) (version 2) | ecosystem: Host-associated > Plants > Roots > Nodule | place: USA...
GTACTCGTTGTAACTATTTGCTTAATAGTGGAACCTCTTGAACGGTTTGTTCAAGGGAGAACTGGACGTAGCCCAAGAGATTAGGGTGAACCAGTATAAAACTGCTTTATCTGTGCTTATATTTTTTGCCTTGGTTGGTGGTTTCTATTTATAGCAAATTGAGTTCAGGCTCCATTCAACCCCCCCCTTCTGGAGCCAGCTGTTCCTACAACAGTGATATCAATTATACCAGTTGTGAGTGATGATTTATTTTGACTTAGTGTCACCTTATATTCTGAATAAAGGATTGCAACATTTAGATTGACTTAATATCACCTTATATTCTGAATAAAGGATATCATGGCAGATTTCCTGTATTACTTTGACAAGGATCTCCACACCATCAAACTTCACCTGTAAACATCAACACAGACTTTACTTTTGCGCTATTCAACTTGAATATGTTAGTCCATATATAGTATGACTCACTAAAGGGTTTCCCAATCTTGCTTGTATGTTATTCTAATCCTTTTCCTATATTCTTTGACTATCATATTAATACACACATGGACACAAACACCAATATGAGAACGAGAATAATGTTCTACTAAATTTGCAATGCAGCAAAACCCACAATTTTAATTTTATCCAAATAAAAATTTCATCAACGTCCATAGGTTTTTCTTTAAAGATGATTTTACTAGGACTAATATTGACCTTTTAAAATCAAGATGTCTTCACCTTTAAATATAAAATTGAAATTGGAGAGAAGTGAGTACTCTTATAAGAATTATAACAACATGACCAACTATGTGTAAAGGAATTATGTCAACTTGTGTGCACCTATAAATTATGTCAAGCTATATGTACAGATAAATTATGATCACGTACAGATGTTTTAAAGAATTGTTATGTCCTATCATAAGCACATAGTAACCTTAAGAAAATCCTTAATAAATGAGATTACTTAAATCATTACACCCAATTATAATCTGGAAAGCAAACCCATCAAGATGTATATCTCCTTAAAGATATATTATACCATAATCATTCATTACTTTGTAAACAACCCTAAGATTCCATAGAACACAAAAAGAAACACACATCCAATACTCATTACTTTGCTTAGGATATTCTTGAAGACTTTGACTGGAACATGACCATACTGATAGAAATTACAAAATAGATGTTCCGAATAATGAATTTAGCCATTATATTAAATTATTGAGAGTCATAATCCAATAGAAGGGACATATACCTGAATCCATGGATGAAGGTAGAATACTTGATATGGTTATGATCTTCCTCAACCAAAATCTTCTTTATTCCTCTTGTTGGACTTTAGAGTGACTCTTTTGATAGGGTAAGAGACCACAAAGCTTGTGATTTTAGTATATCGGGGATCAACCTTTTACCTCCCTTTTATTTTGTTAACTTCTCAGAAAATGATTTCCTACTACAAGAAAAAGTTAAATTATCGATGAAATTTTATTGACAAAACTTTATCCGTCGGTAAAATATCATTATCGATAATTTTATTGACGGATATTATCCGTCGTTATATTTATCGACGGATTTACCGACGAATTTACCTTAAATTCATCGATAATTACTGACGGACTCAGAAATTCGTCGATAAATTTAGATACAATGCATTTATCGACAGATTTTTGGTGTTTCTGATGAATTTGTCTTGTCGATAATTTATATTTTTTTTATAATGTCCACTAAACCAATTATCTGAGAAATTAGGGGGTGTCATTAAAACTATTTCAATTTAGAACGTTTTCAAATGCTAAGGAAATCAACATCTAATATGATTATACATATAAATATATATACATATATAACCCACAATTAGACTAAGGAAATATAATCTCCAAACAATCTCCCACTTGGGCTATATATATTCTCCTGAAATAATCATATCACAAAATAAACTATAAGTGCACATACTGAATGCTATTTATCCTTAACTGCTTAAACAATCTAGTCCATCTCATATACCAATAATGAAATTACCGCGACTTTCACTCACATTAAATTCACAACTGAACTATGATGATTACCATATGGATATACTCAATGACATAGATCAAGTTTTGAATGAGTAACATGAAAATCACATGAAATTTGATCTCATGCTTGTCTATTTCCAACTGATCCAACTTTAAAATCTTTATTAAGATCTACCCAAAATTTGCAATATCAACATTGCAAACAACATAATGTAAATCATCATATTTTATTTTGCAGAAAATTAAATAGTACAATGTTTGACATAAAACATATAAAATATACAAAAATAACCCTACTAAACCAAGTTATCATCAACAATGATACCCATATGAGCAATATGCTCATGAAATACTTTAGGGATAATCCTTTTGTTAATGGGTCTGCTAGCATAGACTCTGTTCTTATATGTTCTATAGAAATCTATTTTCATTGAACTCTCTCCTTAACAACCAAAAATTTAATATCAATATGTTTTGACTTTGTTGAGTTATTGTTGTTGTTGGAATAAAGTACTGCTGAATTATTGTCACAATAAATTTTCAATGGTTTTTTAATGTCATTTACCACATGAAGTCTGGTGACAAAGTTTCGTAACCATATACCATGGTTAGATGCCTCATAGCAAGCAACAACCTCTATTGCCATTGTCGAAGAAGCCACATGAGTCCATTTAGCAAACTTCCACGAGGCAACTCCTCCAGCCAACATGAAGACGTAGCTTGATGTAGAGTGCTTACTATCTTGGCATCCCACAAAATCAGAGTCAGAGAATCCAATGATCTCTAAACTTTCTGATCTCCTAGAGGTGAACTTGTAATCTCTTGTTTTCTTCAAATAATGCATCACACGCTTAGCTGCTGTCCAATGATCCATGCATGGATTGTTCAAGTATCTGTCTAGAACTCCCACTATAAAAGTTATTTCAGGACGTGTGCAGACTTGAGCATGCATTAAGCTCCCTACTGCTGATGCATAAGGTTTATCATGCATTATTGTCCTTTCAAGATTATTTTTGGGACATTGTTTGAGACTAAACTTGTCTCCTTTAGCCACGGGTGTGTCAACCAGTCTACTACTTCCCATGTCGTATCTACTTAAGACTTTATTGATATAGTTCTTCTGTGATAATCCAAGAATACCTCAAGAATGATCTCTTAATATTTGGATTCTTAATACAAAAGAAGCATCACCAAGATCTTTCATTTCAAATTTATTTGACAAAAATCTCTTGGTTTCATGCAACATACCTATATCATTGCTTGCAAGTAGTATATCATCAACATATAAGGTTAGGAATACATATTTACTCCCACTGAACTTGTAGTATACACAATCATCAAGAATATTTGCCTCAAAGCCATATGAGGTAATAATTTGATGAAACTTGTGATACCATTGACGGGAAGCCTGTTTAAGACCGTAGATGAATTTCTTTAATTTGCAGACTATAGACTTTGAATTACCTAACATAAAATTTTTTATTTGCACCATATAAATTGTGTCATCAATGTCTCCATTAAGAAATGTCATCTTAACATCCATCTGATGTAACTCTAAATCAAAATGAGCTACTAATGCCATTATTGTTCTAAAAGAATCTTTTGAAGATACTGGAGAAAAAGTTTCTTTATAATCTATGCCTTTCCTTTGAGTTAAGTCGTTAGTGACTAGACGAGCTTTATATATTTCAATATTACCCATAGAATCCCTGTTAGTTTTAAATATCTATTTACAACCAATGGGTTTAACACCTTCAGATAATTCTACTAGATCCCAAACGTCATTGTCTCTCATAGATTTAATCTCCTCCTCCATGACACCAATCCACTTTTGAGAATTAGAACTTTTCATGACTTAACAGAAGTTGATCGAGTCATCTTCTGTTAAACTAATGTCATCCTCATGTTCTTGAAGGTACACAAGGTATTCATTCGAAATAGCACTTCTCCTTTCTCTGGTAGATCTTCTTAATGACACTTCTTGAGGTTGTTGAGTTTGTTCTATAAGTTGTATTTGAGGAGGATTCTCATTGTTGTCTTGTTCTATAATTGTGTCTTGAATAATAATAGGTATGATTACGTGATCATTATCAATAATAGATTCCTCATCAAAAACAACATTCCTAATGTTTCCTTCCTCTCCAAACTCAACATCCTCAAGAAATATTGCATTTCCCGTTTCAAAAATTGATCTTGATGTAAGATCATAAAACTTGTATCCTCGTGAGCGTTCAGCATAACCAACAAAATAGCAACTAACTATCCTTGAGTCCAGTTTTCTTACATTCGGCTTACAAGGTTGTGCCTTAGCTAGACATCTCCAAATGTGTAAATGTTTTAGGCTAGGCCTTTTATTAGTTCAGAGTTCATAAGGGGTTTTGTTAATTGCTTTGCCTGGTACCCTATTAAGGATGTACACTACGGTCTTTAAAGCTTCTCCCCAAAGTGATTTAGGCAAGGTGGAATGATTGATTATACTTCTCACCATATCCTTAAGATTTCGATTCCTTCGTTCTACAACACCATTCATACTGGATTTACCAGCCATGGTGTATTGTGGAACAATTCCGCACTCTTTAAGAAAAAGCGCAAAAGGTCCTGGACATTGTTCTCATGATCCATCATATCTTCCATAGTATTCACCACCACAGTCAAATTTGACATCTTTGATTTTCTTTCCAAGTTGGAGTTCAACTTTAGCTTTGAAAGACTTAAAAACGTCCAAGGATTAAGACTTCTCATGAATTATATAATTACCCATAACGAGAGTAATCGTCTATAAATGTAAAAAAATATTGTTGTTCATTCCATGAAACAGTAGGAAACGGACCACATATATCAGTATGTATTAGTTCTAAGACATCTTTAGCTCTTTCTGTGCTTAGTTTTCTTTCATTTGTTCTTTTCCCCTTGATACATTCAATACAGGCTTGAAAATCTTTTAAATCTAGGGGTTCAAGAATTCCATCCACCATAAGCCTTTGAATTCTCTATTTAGAGATGTGGCCTAAACGCTTATGCCATAATGAGGCAGAATTCTCATTTAATTTTCGTTTTGTACCTCTTGAACTTGTTTGCAGTATTTCATTGCAGAAATTTAAATCAAGCTTATACATATTATCAATTGAAAAACTGGAAGAAATGATATTTGAGTTTTGGAAGAGACTAACTTTATTATTTCCGAAAGAACAATGTTAACCAGATTTGTCCAAATAAGAAACAAAAATTAAATTCGGTCTAAAAGACAGTACATAAAATGTCTCAAATAAATCCAAAAACAATCCAGTCTTAAAACATAACCTGAAGGCTCCTACAGCTTCCACTACAACTTTATTGTCATCCGCCACATAGATGAATCTTTCAACATCACTTGGTGGTCGGCTCCACATACAACCCTGCATAGTAACACTTATATGAGTAGTAGCACCAGAATCTACCCACCAAGTGTCCATAGGTGTAAAACTTAAATTAACTTCATAACAAATAAAAGCAAGAATCATACCCTTCTTTGCTCGCTAAGCGACATATTTGGCACAATCCTTTTTAGCATGTCTTGTCTTCTTGCAGAAGAAACATGTTAAAACATCATTTTGTTTCTTTGTCTTTTTCTGTTGAGAAGCTGTAACCGCAGTAGCCTCACACTTTCTTATGCTAATAAGATGAAGCCATATGAGCACTTTCTTTATGTTCTCGTTGTAACCTCTCTTCCTCTTGTACACAGTGAGATATTAGCTTATTCAAGGACCAAGTATCCTTTAGAGTATTATAACTCACTTTAAATTGCCCAAAGTGTGCAGGAAGAGAAATCAAAACCAAATGCATGAGTAAGTCCTCACACAACTCTAACTTTAGTGCTTTCAATTTTGAAGCAATATGAGACATTTCCATAATGTACTCCCTTATGTTCCTTTTGCCTTTATACCTCATAGAGATAAGTTTGCCTAAAAGATTACTTGCCTCTGTCTTTTCATTTTTGGCAAAGAATTGTTGAACGTCCTTTAGGAATATTTTGGCATTGCTATCTTTAGTAATAGAGTCCCAAAATGCTTTAGGAATAAAGTGTTTCATAATCATTACACTCATTCGATTGGATCACTCTCATTCTCTATTTTAGCCTTATCAGTATTTTCTTCAGTAGTAATGGGTTTGTGCTGCTGAAGAACTATGTCTAAATCCATACAACCAAGGACAATCTCTACGGTATCTTTTCAAACTTTGAAGTTTGTACCATTTAGCATAGGGATGTTGCTAACTTGAGCAGAAACATTGGCAGCTAAAGCTGAAGCAACAACAATTGTATGCATAAAAAAGATATTGTTAGCAAAATAATGGGAAAATTCATATTGAGATACCTGGAATAACATTAATTTTTAATCTTTGGATAGAAAAATTAACTGTAAGGGATACTCTCATTGCAGTAATCAAATATTGTCAAAAATTTTTGTCAAACATTAAGCTTTTTTTTGGACCGACTCAGTGTTCACATGGAAACTTAAGAATTTGCAACCTATTTATCTACTGCATATATTTTCTATCAATTAGTCAAACAATAATCTTCCTTTGGGACGATTAATGCTCGCATAATTAGATAAAAAGAAATAAATATATATAAACTGAAGGTTCAATATTTATTATTTGGTCAAATAATAAACTTTCTTTGGACCGTTTATTATTCAAATAAATAATAAGCATCACTTAAAAAAACTTCAATGTATATTATTTGGCCATACAATAAACTTCATTTGAGTCGTTTATTATCCGCATAAATAATAAGTATTATATAAAAAAATTTCATATGAGTAGCGAATATAACAATGAAAATAAAGACCTGAATCAGTGAATCATATTCAACGTCAAAAAGTATTACATATGCTTTCAAGACAATTAACCAGCGGAATTATTATGTATATCATACAAGCAATTTATATTAATTACCAAAATTGCAACATACAGGAACCAAGGCCACAATACAATAAAACGAATTATATAAGATAAGACGAAAGGCGTAAAGATCAAATAAAATTATGTGCGTTTATTCTTTAATTCCAAACTGGTATAACAACAACATAATTCAATCCAATGATAAAACTTTATTCCCAATAATTTAACATGAACGAGACTTTGATACCACTTGGTAGAAATTACAAAATAAATATTCTGAATAATGAATTTAGTCATCATATTAAATTATTGGGTGCCATAATCCAACAGGAGAGACACATACCTGAATCTATGAATGAAGATAGAATACTTCATATGGTTATGATTTTACTCAACCAAAATATTTCTTATTCCTCTTGCTAGACTTTAGAGTGACTATTTTGATGGGGTAAGTGACCACAAAGTTTGTGATTTTGGTATATCGGAGACCAACCTTTTACTTTCCTTTTATTATGTTAACTTTTAAAAAAACGATTCCCGCTAAACCAATTATCCAAAAAAATAAAGGATTTTAATAAAACTATCTTAATGACTCACTAAAACTATTTTAATTTAAAACGTTTTGAAATACTAAGAAAATTAACAACTAACATAATTAAATATGATTATATATATAAATATATATACATATATAGCCTATAATTAAACTGATGAAATCCTAAACACCATGCGTGTCTAATTGTGAGCTGGATATATTAACAGGTATGTTTGTAGGAACATCCATTACGTGTTTATACTTTATCAAGCAAACTTTTGTAGTAAGTACAATCTGATATCATCTACACTCCATATATCTGCTACCTCATTACTAAATTGAAACCCAAATAGTCTGAGATAGGTCATACCATTAATCATATCACACAAAAATATATATATATATATGCATATTATACACAAATATATATATCCTTTTCTTTTTACGAACAAACGCATATAATTAACATATAATTAACTTTCAAAAGTTTGGATGTTCTGTTCCGTATCATGATGTGTGTATCAATAATATACAAATCTTTATGATATTTAATTCTCACCACTGAAATGTGTACAAAACTTGAATGAATAAATAAATGGCATCACTATGTTGAATAATAAAAGTAACATACTTCCCAAAAGGAAAACTAGCTTATGTGAAAATCAACTGTGAATGCTCATTTTCCACACGTTTATCAATGACAATCAAAAAAATGACTAATTTATATATACTATAATATGTTAGATATTTTATATTGATTAAATATAAAGTTAATTCATAATATATAAATGGATAAAGATCCATCTTACAAGTTTGTTTAATAAAATTGAATTAAATTTAAAAGTCAATTTTTTAAGATCATATTAAAATCTATTTTAATAAAATTTAATAATCTCTCATATTATTCGTAAAAGTAAAAGTGTTAGACTTCTCACATTAAAAATAAATACTAAGAAAGTATAAAACCTCTCTTGACTTTATTATGAAAGAAATGACTTTATAATATAAGATATATATATTTTTTTTATAACATGTCTAAGTGTAGAGCCTAATTATATGTTAATTATGCAAGAATTTGTTGGTAAGCGAACACTTCATATGAATAAGAAATTTAAAAAAAAAAACAACATATTACCTTCGCAATGTTTGTAAAAAAAGTAACTTCAGAGCTGCAGTGTGTGTCTATATATATAAAGAGACAAAATAATAATAATGGAGCAAATCCATATTTTGATATCTAGGTTTTCCATTGAGAAAACTGTACATGAAAACCATCCCTTGCGTGTTGCTTAGCTCATGTTTACTCCAGAAACTGATTAATTAATAATTATAAACACATATGACAAGAAGCTTGAAAGAGAACGTGTACAAAATGGAAGGTCAAGTTATTTCAAAAGAAAATTGAAAATTTTGCGGAAGAGAGGACACAAATAATAAACCATACAGATTCATGAACCAATACTGCTCTCCAACATACTTTGTTTACTAGAAAACAAAATAAAGTTAGCCCCCTTTGAATAAAGAACTCTATCTATCACATCATAATTATATTTTTTTTCCTTTTTTTTTTCCCTCCTCTCTTTATCTTTATCTTTTTCCTTTGTCTCCAATTCTAGCTTTTCACTGGGGACACTGATTAGTAACGCTCACTCCCATCTCTTTCATTTTTTTCACATGAATAGTTATGATCATAATGGGAAATTTCAAATGAAAAAAAAGCTCCATTAACTTATAGGCATGGGTAACCTGGTCTAATTCACTGTTCCTAACCAGACAATAACAACTTTCACTTTCAACCCTTTATTTAGTACTTTCAGATATTTTACATGTTTAGGATTCAGGTGTGAAATATATTGAAACAACAAAATAGTGGGGTTTAGGGTTTTGAAGCCTCAAAATTGCTAACTTCAACCAGAGAATTTTCTATCATTAAGAAAGACTAAACAACGATTATTTTTTAAATTTAGTTGGTTGAGATGATAATAATATGATTTCAATTTAAAATTAACTAAGTTGACTATGAACCAGTCTTTTTTTCAAAGTTAACTGCTAACTCCTAATTAGTAAACTGTGCATGATAAAAAGCTTTTTAGCTTTACTTCAAAATCTTTTTATTGGAAAGCCCTAATTCTAAACCACCTAAGAACTCTAATTGAACAAAGCATTCAGGGAACATTGTTTCCTTTGAAGGGGACAGTGCATTATGAGATGACCTAACACAAGAAACTGGGTGCAAAAAAATTTCTAAAATTTGACCTTGTCAATCATATATAAATGCATGGTACTAAAATTTCATTCAAATGGTTTTGATGTGATTTGATATATTTTGGTGCAATGAGGCCCCACAAGGGGCTGCATATATGCTTTCATTTTAACACACAATCGCACGTGAAGAGCTTCCCAACCCCTTAATTTCTTTTGACATCAACTATATATAGTTAACACCACTCCATCATAAAGGTTATTCAAAGCTTTGCACATCCCCACCATATAATGCTAAGATGGCCGACTAACCCACGCCAAAACTTTATTAAAGCTCTTAGACATCATTAAGAACAGTGACGCTTTTACTTTACAATCTTTTTGGATCAATAGCAACAGTCATCACAAATAACATCATCTCCAAGAACAATCATGCCAAATTTCTACAGCAAATTAATTTTAAACCTAAAAAAATATTTGTTGGCCAAAATTGTGGAGATTAACATCAAAATTTGCATGTATTAAGTAGCACTAGTGTAAAATTTAGATACTATAACTTCAATTAATCACGATTTCAAAGTTATTGTAAACAAAAAAATATTGCAAGAGTTTTGTAAATAAATTGAATCTTTCTAGAATAAACTTTACAAATCATCGTTTAAAGTGAAAAATGACGATGATTTATTATATTAAAATGTTTAAATGAGAATCGATGATGATTTTTTCACGTAATAATTTTTTCTATTACGAGGATGTGTTGATTAGTTCTCTCATCGTTTGTGATATCTTGTATTTCCTATATTAGTCTTTATTCTTATTATTGGTGGTGTCTTCCTTTCTTCATACGCTTATTTCCAATTGTCATATTAAACATCTTCATATTCATCTTCTTTATTATTTGAGATTCATTTTGCGAACATCAAATCGAGCGACTTCATCATTATCATGTCGGACTCCTTACTTCTCTACAGGACATTGACATATCTATTTTGTAACTTCCATTACTATTGACATTTGCATAATTTGACATGAATGCTTTCTTTCTTCAATCTCTAGTTCTTATTAATAAACTATCCTGACATGAGCGATGATGATGATTTTGACAATATAACATGCTCTTTATTAAAGTTTAACGACTATATGATTCATTCAAATACGTTATAAATATATACGACTATAATTTTAAATAAAATTGTCGTCATATAATTCTTTTTAAATAATGAAGAATAAATTTAATAAAAACACTCTAAGAGTACTCTAACACTATTACAAAAAATTACAATCTATTACAAAATCAGGATGTGTAAAGATATCCAATCTTTATATGATATAATAACAGTTTTAACCGTCATTAAAAATCTTTATTTTAATGATTACTCAATCAACAAGAAGTCACAAAATATCATAAAAAATCATCATTAAGATATCTTTACTTCATAGAAATATAAGATGGATTCTAACTCAAAAATTTAAAAGGAAGAGACAAATCGAAAACGGAATTACGCATGGGTAGTGATGGCACGAAAAGCTTACGCGGGTTAATGCCATTTTCTTTTATTAATTTCAAAATTTTAGAGATTATAGATGTTGTTTTCATGGTATTCAACATTTCTTGGGGAAAAATAAGATATAGCAATCGCAAAGGAGCGAGTCAAAATAAATGATAAATGAGGATTATCTCTCTAGAGATGTTGGGGTTTAAAAACCATTGATATCCTTAAAATATTTGGATTTCTATAAGAACCAAGTTGAAAAATACAGATGGCAGTTGTGCAATAATGCTTAGACCACTCAATTAAGTTCAAAATATTAATATAAACTGAGATATGTATGAATGTGCCAAAGCATTAGTTAGCAATCAAATCTGTTCTACGAGAAAACTCTAAAATGTCTGAAGACGCTATTAACTTGTACTTCTCGAATGTTTTCTTCTAAGTTGTTAATTTTTTTCTAGAGCAAAATATGAATTAGATTAGCCAAGATGTGATGAAATCATTATATTCTTCAAGTAAACTATCAAAGATTGCATCGCTATGTGATCAAATAAAAAGAAATGTGGGTTAATATTTGTTACATGTGACTGTAAAACTATATCAAGTAGAAAAGGGGATATTTGTTAACTATCATAGCCATTTTTTTTTTCAACTTTTTGGATAAAAAATAATTAGTACAAATAACTTAGTTCTAAGAACATGTGACATTTGCATCAGGTAATGGAAATTTTTTTAATATATTTTCTGATCTATTTTGGGATCACAGACAGGTTTTCAAACTCTGATGTCAAGTTTGGTGGGTGAAGTATTTAGAATTGGTCAAAGTTTCGACTTTGACAAAGATGTTTTTATTGTTGTTAATATTTTTTATAATTTTTATTTATTATTAATGAAAGACATGCGCTTTCCATTTTTTAACTATAATAAGAAAAATATGTAATTAAAAATTCTATTATTATAATAATTATTAAAATAAAAATATTATTAGATTTATATAATATATACAATGTATATAATAGTTTTTAGTGACTTGGTCCTACATTTAAAGTACATCGCATCATCGATGCATCATATATATTTTCAAAATTTCACTTTGATTTCAAGTTCTGTTTGAGGTGTTCAGAGTGTAGTTTCTAGTTATTAGATTTAATTTTAAACAAAACCTATTCTACACAAATGAACTTGAAATGGTCCGATTTTTTATTTTAATTTCGAAATACTTTTATATTCATTTTAATGTAAATATATATATATATATATATATATATATATATATATATATATATATATATATATATATATATATATTTGTTAAAAAATCACAGTCTTATTATATTTCTCATTGTCGTTATCATTACTAGAATCACCTCGATTATTACACCATGATGTTTACTATTAAAAGTAGGCTGTTGAGATAGATTTCATATTTTTCAATTTATATTTATATAAAATTTAAAAGAAAAAAAAATTATACCAAATAGTACCTATGCTTTTCGGCCCAATTTTTGAAGATCCAGCCTGATTCCTTTGGCATGTCATACCCAAAAAAGCTGGTCAATTCTAATCGGGTCAAACTTTCTTTAACTTAATTTGGCTCAGATAATTATTTATAACCTTTCTAATTTATTTTTAAACTGAAAAATTAGAAGAAAGCTAATTTTTAAAATAAATAGTTATTATTTGTTGAAAATTTTGATATTTACAACTAAAAGCCATCCCAAATGAAACCTATACCTTTTGTAAATTTTACTAACCTTTTTTATTTATCCCCCAACATTTATAAATTACCATATTTCCAAAAACCATATACTTTATTCTTACACATTTATATACTTATCAAAGAACCCTATCTAACCTTTTTATATCTTTATTTTTACCTCAAATCTTCAAACGCCTCCAAGACCAATCTATTTATGAAATTAAGATGAAAGAACTAAGACATTAATTTCGATGATGTGAATAGAACTTTTAAAATAGGTTTGATATGATTTATCGATCTAAAATATCTACAAAACAGGTAAAGTCCAATTCGTTTAGCTTGTAATTAAAATAAGTTTAGGTTAGTCCAGCTCATAATCTGTCTAATGAAATAATGATTATATTAAAAGAAACAAAAAAAATATTTTATTAAAATAATGATTTTTTTTTTTTATCTTTCAAAAGTTGAGAATGTTCTCTCTTTCTTTTCTTGGGGGTTCTCTTGCTGTCAACATATCAACAATGTTCTTGATTCTTGAGTTTTAACAGGAAATGAGGAATCGAACTAGTTTTCTAGATCTTTCTAAGTTGTACTTTCAACTGCTTGATCGATTTGCGATACGAATAATTTCCAAATTTTGCTAAATCTGATCAGCACAATCAAGGCCAGCCATGCAAAGAATGAAAGGTTTAAACATGGTCACATGGAGCCAAGAAAGTAACAAATATTCTTCTTGTTCCTTCTTCAGATACACCTCATTACACATATATACCACTCTCATTTAATTACAAGCATCTTTTAAAGTAATTGCTTGTTGACTTTCTATTAAACTATGAAATTTTAAATCAACACTTTATCAATCAATTTCCTAACATTATCTCAATCTTATCACTTCTAATATCGATGAATATTTATTTAGATAAAATGTTTAAAGCAAATATTTATTTTGTTCTAATTATAAATTAACATATTTTTTATAAATTATACCACAATTATTATTTTAATCTTAAAGAAACTTGTCAATATAAGTCGCGAAAAAATATAAAACATTAATAATGTATGATGAATGATAAATCAAACATTATATTTCTCTAAAACTGAGTGTGTTCTTATCTTTGCCACCAATTTAAAGCAACTCACGTATGCAAAGTCTATTTAGAAAATATCCACACTAGAGGACCCACATTTGCTTATCTTCAACTCATAGGATATACGTCCAATCTTCAACTACAAGTCCAAATTTCCATACCTACTGACCCCAAAGTGACCTAAAATTCAATGTTTTGGATCTGTTCTACGTAAATTTTCAAACAAGTGTTGTGTATTCGATGCTGAAAATAATAGGGTTGGAAAAAAAAGGTGCTATTTCCTCCTTTTTCTCCACGTATCATTTCATTTTCATGCAAGGTCTTTTCCTGTAGTTTTACAGGGATGGATATAGTATAGCAGAACACGACAATGAATATATAATACGCAATGTTCTTCAGGGTGTCAAAACTGTTTAGAGTTGGTCTGAAATGATATGCATACAATTACGTACTATATAATCCAATGAAGTGGATCTTTAGGTTCTTCTAACGACAAATAGAAAGATATGGTGAATTATGATTGATATACTTTTCCGTGTGTATTTGGTTTGAATGATTTCATTTTACAAATTCTCTTGCAAAATAAATAAAATATTAAACATGAAATGTCTTTACTTTTAATTTAATACTTTTAGAGTTTAGGGTTACTGAAGAAAAGAACGGAAAATGGAAAATAATGTTGTTTGTCAAATTTTCAAATATTAATTATTTATTAAACACACTTTTATTATATATTTTATAACATTTAAATGTATTTATAACGTTAGAAATACTAATTAGTAAAATTGATAGATCATTGTATTTGTAAAAATCGGATTCGCAATAGTCAACAGCTCTCTTAAGATTGACCTACCCGCTGACTTGTGGTCTAAATGTAATGAAATCAAAGTTTTATTGGTATTTTTTGTTTATTAAAATGGATTTTAATTTTAGAATTACCAAAGTATTATTCTCTTTTTAAAAAATTACCTAAATAATTTGGAAAATTTTTTAAAAACTTGAATTATGGTTTTGTGGAAGAAGAAAATTTTCCTTCTTATTTGTCAAACAGCGTAAATATTACGATAAATTATTTTCATAAAACATGACTCTGGTAAGGTGAACTTATATTGTACGTACATGTCATTTTTAATATAAGAAAAAAAATATGTATATGGTTCCAATTTCAAAAATAATCAAATATTAACTAAGTGATTTACTGCAAGAAAAAAATTATTTAAACACCAATATTTAGCTAATTGTGACCAAAATAGTCAATAAATTAAATTTTGGTTACTAAATAACTACAAAATAGAAATAATTGAATTTAGTGACCAATTAAGTTAAATAATTAGTATCTAACATTAGATACCAAAGTTTTAGTGACCTATACCATTAAATTCTAAATTGGTATCTAATTAAGTTAGAGACTAATTTAGAATCTAATGGTATAAGTTACTAAAACATTTGTAGTTAATGTTAGATACTAATTATTTGACTTATTGGTCACTAAATTCAATCATTACTTCTATTTTGTAGTTATTTAGTAACCAAAATCTAATTTGGTGACTATTTTAATCATAATTAATAATCATTTCATTTGATAATTAAAAATTAATCTCTAAACAACATTTTTCTTATAGTGTTTCTATGTATTTAAATTGTAACTATCCGATAAATATTTATATATCAGTAATATGTAATAATATATAAATATATATTTCATGTATATCAAATGCATATAATATAAAAGAATACAAAGTTTCTAAATAATTTTACAAAATATATATTTTATCACTAAGTATTATTAGTTATAATAGACAACATTGTCTTATTTAGTATCACGTATTATTGTAGTAGTTTGTAGTATATATAAACTGAAATATTATCATAAAGATGTTAAAATCTTTATTCATATCTCTAATAAACAATATAAGACTTAAAGTAAGTATGTTTTATTAGAAATTAACTCTTAATCTATTAAAAATATTATCAGTAAAAACAACTTTTTTCTCCTTATTTTTCTTATTTTAGTGTAGTTTATGTATCAACTAATCCAAACCTTATATAAAATCTTTTTTATCTTTTTATTACTATTAGTTGTATTTATGTGATCAAATTATGAGCAAAACATAAATTATATCATTTCTTTTATGTGTCTTAAACTTAATACCTCAACCCTATATCATATGAAATATCTCTCAGCATATATCTATAAAGGACAATGAATGACGCATATCACACAAATATCATTATATATAACACACTACCACTTATCATTTTCACAATATACATGCCAATATATAGGAGTAATAATATAATTTGGATAAATATAATTTAGGATTTTCTTTTGTATAATTTTAATTATGTATTTTAATTAAGTGGTTGAATGGGTCACATGAAAAAAA
>Ga0209700_107122_pt1 | contig 16281 bp, 4 predicted proteins | sample SiratroredBW_FD_187528 | JGI IMG/M metagenome (GOLD analysis project Ga0209700, IMG submission 187528) | Root nodule microbial communities of legume samples collected from California, USA - Siratro red BW (SPAdes) (version 2) | ecosystem: Host-associated > Plants > Roots > Nodule | place: USA...
ATATATATATATATATATATATATATATATATATATATATATATATATATATATATATATATATATATATATTAACAAACTCTGTAACTTCTTCAAATGAAAATCATGAATATGAATTTCAGGAAAAAAGAAAGCCACTGCAATATTACATATTGAGTTAAAAGTTACATTATACTTGAGTGTTTAGGGGAAAAGCTTTTTCTACAATCTAAATTGACTGCAATTAATTAATTAATTAATAATTTTTGGATTAAGTAATCTTTATATAGTTACAGTCAACATCCAATATCATCCATCAAAATGAATTTTCAGACCGAAGCACATGGTAACAACGCGTTTCATGACAGAAGCAATGGAGGACAGGAAAAAAAGAAAGAATATAATGGAATAGAATGATGTAAGATGGAGATTATTTCAACAGTTATTAATTATTGCCTCATTTAAAAGACTTCTCCATCATAGCACTGGTCTATATGCAAATAATTCATTTTTAATTATTCACTTCGATATATTTTATTTTAAAAAGTTTTATCATAGATTACATAGTACAGAAGGACGAGATCCAACGTTAGGTAAAAAAAATTCGAAAGAAGACATAAACATGTGTTCAAACTTGAAAGGGAGAAAAAGCTGCAAAATGGGTGTGCACATTCTGCTCCGTCTTGAAAAAATTAAGACAACAGTTGCACAGTTGCGTAACTTGCTTGTGATGGTAATTATGATAATTATGATGTCTAAGTACCCTCTTTAACTGCAGCTACAAATTGCTCTACCCTATAGATTTGCACCTATATGTAGTAGTCTCTAGAATGCAAAATATCATATTCACCCAAAATAAATTGCAAATAGTTACAGTATATACATACATTATCTATTTTCAATGACACAAGATCAGTGGATGATGCTAACTTCTTGTGCATGATTAAGTTTGTTGAATTTTAATGATCACTTTACTTATATATAATCTTAATAACCATAAATTTCCAAGAGCTTAATCATGCATCTGAGAAGAAGAGATATGAAAGTGATGTAACAGTAATATTAGTAATCCTGACCTGTTTGTAAAGATCCCCGTCCTTTGTCTTGCCCAAATAAACTAGTATATGTAGGAAGTTGCTATTGTTATTAATATTATTATTATTATTATTATTTAAATCTCTTAGAAAAGTTAATTTTATATTTTAAAGATATTAAAACTAAAATTTGTATATATAAAAATACTCTTTTATGAACACTTTGATTACACTCCTGTACTTTCAACTGCTAGCTAGTGTGAAGTTTACAGAAGTTGAATGTAAATTCTGATAGCGTGTTAACAATAGACTGCGCCTCATTCTCAGATACATTACCCATCCTCTTTCCTTAGTTGTTTCCCAGTTAAAAGACAAAAACTGATGATTTAGAGACAAAATTTTAAGGAATCACTATAAAAAAAGACAAACTTATAACAAAATTGGTACAGACTATTTAAGCTTCCACAAATCCATTGAATTTGGAAATAATAATGTGAAATCTTACAAATATATGTTCTTTAAAATTTGGTAATATTTACTTCAATAAATAAGGAGTAGCATATCTTATTACTTCATGTTACTCAGACAGAAGTATGTTTTCTCTCTCTCTCTCTCTTTTGTAATTGTTTCTCAATGAGGATGTGGACGGTCCAATGCATGTCCACCAAACGTTTTCCTAAAACAAACTTAAAATAGGGACTATAAATGTGAGTGAGTCAGTGGGCTACAACTATGCAGGGGACCCCGTGGTACATGTGCATGTGTTCTTGCTAGTTATTAAGCAGCAGCATTGGCGTGCAATCTTTGTTGAGAAAGGCTTTGAGCAGAAATCGTACATTCATATAGCTTTCTAGTTTTGTTGCATACTTCAGTATGTATGTATTCTGTCTTCTCCCTTCATGTGGTCCTAACTCCAACCCAAATATCCAAAACTTCAATGACTCTTACGTGAGTAATCATATGACCTATGTTGGGTTGATGATGTCGTTTTATTACCGTTATAATTCAAACACATGACCCCGCAGCCCATTCCAACCTCAATTCTTCCACAATGAGCACTAACTCCATCTCATAATATCAGATACTCTTCTCTGTGTGTGTATATGTATCCATTTTGGAAAACATTGCAGGAGAATATATATATTCCATAAAGGGCATGATTGCTTAATTAGTTTCAAGCCTTCAACTTTTCATAGATTAGACTTTAGAGCATCACATTAGGTTTGTAGGATCCAGGTGTTGCGTGTGAATATTGACGGGTTGCCTGCGATTTTGACCCTGACATTGACATGTATGTATTGACTGGAATTGATGATTAACTCCAAACAGGTATAATTCAATACTTGCTTTGATTTGATTTTGTTTGGATGTATTTAACCCGCAATATATTCTAATCAGAAGTTTGATAATGTTCTGGATTAATGGGTCAGATCACAAATCTAGGAGGTAAAAGATGAAAATAAACTGCAATTTTTGGTGTCAGTTGTTTTTCTTTCAAGAGGGAGTTACTAGTTGCTGATGTTCTTTATTGATCATTTTAACCTGTTGATCTCCAAATTCTAATGAATTTATGTAGTTTTGAAAAACTTGTCTAGTTTCTTAATTATCATTATAGTTTATAGTAATTTGAAAACAAAAATAATACTTTCACAACTAAAAAAATCTATTTACCAACTATTGTATATATTGATATAATAATATAAATAGACGATTATTAAGTTAAATAAAATTATTTAATTGTAAATTTAAATGAGATTATTTACATATTATCACTATTGCAAAAATTAGACCAAGTAATTTGATCCAAAAGTCAATTAGGTAAAACTAATAATAATAATAATAATAATAATAATAATATTGAAAACTGAATTGATATTGACTAAAGAATACCTATGATACCAACAAAAAAAAATATTTATTAAATAAATCTAATTCTAAATATAAATCTTGAAAACTTGTAAAAAACAATATGTACAATTATAAATCATATTCTTATATTCTTATATTTGAATTTAGTCAAAGCATTTTGAATTAATACTCTCTATTTTATAACTAGTTCACTTATAGTATAATTTTAAGATCTCATCTAAACAAGATTATTGTTAGGTGTTTTTATGGTTTCATATTCCTTTGTTTATTAAGTTACCAGAGGCTGTTTCCTTTCTCTTTAGACCATTTTTTTTTTTCCAATTTTCATTTTATTAATATTTTATTAAGTTACAAGTGACTTCTCATATGTTAAATATTTTATTTTATTTTTCCTTTGTAATATGTTGTTTATTCAAACACTATTACTTAAATTTATTATAAATTAAATTTGATTTAAATTTCGAATATTAATACAAGAAATTAAATATATCTATTGAAAAACTAATTTTTAAAATTATTATTTCTTGAATAACTTTGATGCTTCAAAATTTCTTATATTTAAGAATTTTTTAGTTATTTTCTTCTACGTTAAGAGCTCGTTTGTTTCTAACTATGAAAACTCACAAAGCCAAGAAAAATAAATAAAGTACGAAAAAGGAGCCTAAAATTTACGGAAAAACTAAAACAAAAATCTTCTTAAACTTTTCATCCTTATGTGACTCACGAAAGTTTATTTTTATTATTAAATAAAAAACTAATTTGAAAATTTGACAAAAATATTTATTCTTTTATTCTAAAATAATAAATAATTAAATTTATAATAAAATAAGAACATAAAAATAATTAATAAAATAAAAATAAATTAATATTTTGTTAATATATATTTTATATTAAATATGTAATAAGAAATATATAAAGTTATAAAATATTAATAAATTAAAAAATACTACTAATAATAAATTATATAATAATAATAATAAAAGTAAGATAATTATAATAATAAAATACTATGCTAAAAACTAAAAATAATAATAAAATTATAAATAATAATTATAATAAAAAAGTAATAAAATTATAAAATAATAATAAAATTGAAATTAATTTATAAAATGAAAACAATAATAATTTGTTTTTAACTTTAATTTTATTTTACAAATTATACCTAATTTTATTTTATCTGTTAAAATATTTATTTTATTGATTATACCTATCACTCACAATTTTTAATAAACTTTTCTTTCATTTTTCACTATTTTTTATCTTCGTACAAATTCACACTTTAACTTCAAATCTACTCTTTTTCAGTCTTTCAAATTGATTCTCCAGTCCAAACACACCCTAAGTTATCTGACTATTCTTAAACATTTAAGTTTATTTTTAATTGTTATTTTTATTCATTTCAAACACTTAAATTTAATTTTAATATTAATTTCATATGAGTTTAAATTTTAAATATTAATACACTATATAAAAAAAAAATGGGGTCAAGTGGAATCTATGTTCAGTAAAATATTATTTAACTTTTTTTACCAAGTAGTGCTGCAATGTAAATTAGAAGATTTGGACACATACACACGTATTTGTCAAATAGAGAGAACCTAGCATATTTATCTTTAACCATTGTTATGTTTTGTCTTGATTTTTTTGCCATTCTTATGAAAATTGTTTTACTGGTGTTGGTTATAAGTTAAGCTGGAAAAATTTTGAGAAAAGTCTGATATTGTTTGAATGCAAGTTTGAGCTATAAAATGCTAAAGATATTTAGATATAATTGCATAAAAAAGAACATGACATGATTATTACATGACAAAAATTTCAATTGAAATGACAATTCATATATAATATCAATATAGTTGGTATCCGATCAAATGATGTATGTGTATAATTGGTTTTATGTTGAATGAAAGTTTTTGCAACAAAAGAGACTTAAATGTCTATACATTTTTGCACATTTTTCTATAAATATTAAAATATTCTTAAAATACTTCTATATATATTTAATTTATTCTCCATTAATAAAAAAACTCTTAAATTAATTAAAATTTAAAATCACTGTAATTTTATGTAATCATATTAATTGTAAGTGGTAATTATTGATGAACTTAATTATACTAATGTTGTGGAGAAAAAAATAACAGAGAATTTTAATTTTACTTTTTTTAACTTAACTTATTATAGCAGCAAAGATATAATATATATGTATTTCAAATAAATAAAGTATTCCACCATTTTCTTTTATGATAAAAATATTTAATAGGCTTAAAAGTAATGACTTTAAGATTAGGAGACTTTCTCCGTGTGTCAGATCTCTAGTTAAAAATATATTTTCTTAATTAAAGTGACTTGTCTATAATAAAATATTTCACAAAGTTGAGAATTACATGAGTTAGAGTTAGATATTATCCAGAACATATATATACTTGTCAAAGTAAGTGTTCTTATACTATTTTTATACTATTGTCAAAAGAAAACATAAGAATCATGTTATGCAGTTTATTCAAGACCTAAATAATTACAGCACCAACAAAAAATTTCATGTTTTACTTATGGTTACTTATTAGATCATTCATTTTGTTTTTATTCATATAGAATAAAATATCATTTGGATGGATTCTACTATTGATATTTGGAGTGACCTCAAGGTCAGGGATCTTATCTGTGTGTCAGATCTGCGTCTGAAATATATTCTCTTAATTAAAGTGACTTGTCCATAATGGAATATTTCACAAAGTTACATGGGATGAGTTAGATAATTATTGTCCAGTTAGATAATTATTATCCAGAACATATCTATAATTGTCAAAATAAGTGTTGTTATATTGTTTTTATACTATTGTAAAAAAAACATAAGAGTCATGCTATGCAATTCCTTCAAAACCTGAATGATCACAACACCAACGTAAAATTTCATGTTTTACTTATGGTTACTTCTTGGATCATTCATTTTATTTCTTTTTTTTTTTAACAACAATGAATAAATAAAATAAAAGGAACACTTAAGGGGTGTTCCAACCCTTGTACATTCATTTTATTTCTATTCCTATACAACAAAGTATCATTTAGATGGATTATACTATTGATATTTGAAATTACCTTAAGGTCATTCTCTGTGTTTCAGATCTCCAGCCAGAAATATATTCTGTTAATTAAAGTGACTTGTCTATAATGAAATACAACAAAGTTGATAAGTACATGGGATGCGTTATATAATTATTGTCCAAAACATATCATTTGTCAAAATAAGTGTACTATTGTCAAAAGAAAACATTAGAATCATGTTATGTAATTCCTTCAAGACCTAAATGATTACAACACCAACATAAAATTTCATGCGTTACTTATGGTTAATTTTTGGATCATTCATTTTAGTTCTATTCATATATAACAAAATATCATTTGGATGGATTCTACTATATTGATATTTGGAATGACCTCAAGGCCAAGAGACCTTTTCTGTGTGTCAGATCTTCAGTCTGAATATATTCTCTTAATTAAAGTGACTTGTCTGTAATGGAATATTTCACATAGTTGAGAATTACCTGGAATGAGTTAGATAATTATTGTCTAGTTAGATAATTATTGTCCAGTCAAAAATATATTCTCTCTGACTTGTCTATAACAAAATATTCCACATTATAAGATGATTTTGATAATTATCAAAACATATATATGCCTTATAAAAATAATAAATATTCTTATAATGTGTTTTATATTATTATCAAAAGAAAACATAACAATCATGAGTTCTTTTAATAACTAAATGATTATGGCACCATCATAAAATTTCATGTTTTAATTGTGGATCGTACTTCTCTTATAACTAAAATTTTTTCTGTCCCAACGAAAAAAAAACAAACTAGGCTTATCAATATTAACATTAATTTAAAAATGATAACTATTTGAAAATTAACTTCCCATATGTATTTAACATCAGGTATAAAAAATATAGGGATATAAAATTCAATTAAAATGTTAACAATAGTTATTTGAAAGAGTCCTCTGAAAGATGTGTATTTGTGTTACATGATCTGAGTCATGAGACTCACTTAAAGTTTATTTTGCTGTGTTCTCTGGTTTGATGAGTAGGTAACAAATAGATTTGTGGTCTCCACATATCATTTTTGTAAAGAGTAACAGAGAGAGTGTGTTTGGATTAGTTTTGATGACGATGTATTTCAGAAGAGGACAGATTGGATAATTAACGTTACCCTGTCGCGGTCCCCGCGAAAACCATAGAAGCGCAGGACAGCCAGCTAAGAGGAGCACATATATTTATGGGCTCTGCATCACTCTTCAACCTTCATTTCCCACCACACTCATCCTCTCTGCATGCCCTCTCCTTAATTATTGGTCCCCCTTTTCTCTTCTCTTCTATTCTACCTTATACCTTTTACCAACCAAACACCATTCTCATCATCTTTCTCTCTCTCCTCTATCTCATATACATCTTCACATAAACCACGAATTCAGTGTCCAATACTACTTTGTCTGTGTCCTCTCCTCTGTGCATCATTGCATTCATATGTAGCTTCTAGGCAAAAGAATATTTAACCTCACCCAGGTTACTTTTTTTAAGAAAATAACATACTCAAAATAATGTACTTTGCATGCATGCATGCACTTGTTAATAATTGCATTAACGTATTAATAATACAAACCATTTTTCAAAACTTGATTCTACTAACTGTTCATTATTCATCCAACTCTAAATTTTGTTTAAAGTGTCATTTCGTTCAAATTAATACAGTGTTGGAAATCATTTTAAATTTATCTGCATAAAGTTTCACTATACCTTTTTTCTTTTACAAAGAAGGCTAGTGGTCCCAACTACCCCGAAATTAAACGATGGGATATAATTAGAGAAATTAAACAACATCATGCAAGAGGGAGTAGATAACCTTAATAATATAATTGTAAATATATGGATAAGAGGAAAATAAAGAAAAATATTAATTAATTAACATTTAAATTAGTGATAATTTTATAATAATTTAGAATGGGGTAATGGTTATTATATTAGTTGGAGGGTGTGGGTGAAAGAAAAGTGTATTGGAAGTGGGATTGAGGTTTAGTCGTGGTCAGGGTGTGGGCTCCGATAACCAGTCAGTATTCACAAATCAATAATCATTGCCCCTTCCTTATGCTTACCTTACCTGCATCTGCATGGAACCCTGTCTCTCTCTTTTTCTTTTTCTTTCTTTTCCTTCCTTCTAAACAATTGACTGTTCTGAACAGTGACACTTCCAGCACAGAAATAGACGTATACATATATACATATGTTCCATACATTCACATTTCATCTCCCAACTCAGAATGTGACAATTCCCACTTGGTCATTTTCAATTTCAATTCACACACACATATAGATATTTCTTAACTAAATTAATGCCACAAAAATCAAGGAAATATGTAACTTATACTTTTACTCCAACAACAGAGTGTCTTTCACTACCTTACTCATCAAACTTTCATCCACATGAAAACTTAATTAAACAAAATGCTTTCTTTTTTAGAAATGTAAAAAGTTTTTAAAAATGGAATGTTCCCTAATATTTACAAATATACTCACTTATTTCCTACAGCATTTTTTTAATGAGAGTTTCGGGATAAAAAATAATTCCGTTATCTGAATACCCTTTGGACATTAATACATATTAATATCTCAATTAAAATTGTTTTAAATGAAGGGAGTCACTACTTATTGGATTAACATTAATATCGTATATATTTGGACTACCTGTTTAACATTATCAGAAGCCAACTTGACAAAAAAGAAAATAAAATATATAAGTTTCACTTAACAGCATTCATAAGACATGTTGAGATGAGTTAATTTTAATTTCTACTTGGTTTAAAATTTTGAAAGAGTCGTTTACTTAAATTTGAATTCGACCTGATTAAAATATAATAACATATAAAAATTGATATATTAACATGATATATTGAATTAAGATAAAAAATATATATTCCAAAGGGTACATTTTGAATTAATAATATTAATATAAATATAGTATCGTGTTATATAAAATGTAATCACGATAAGTTAAAAAATATTATTATACACAATTATTTCAAAATATATAAAATTTAAAGTAATAAGACGCTTTGATTGAGCTGGTATAACATGATATACTTTAAAATTAGTTGATAAATTCGAAATTTATCAAAATTATTAATGAAATGAAAGGAATAACGAATATACCTGAGTTTTGACAAGAGATATATTAGTAACATTGAATCCTATATTAATATTTAAAGTCTTAATAGTTCAGAAAGAGGTTTTTATTTATTACATTTTATCTTCCAAATTTGAAACCTGAATAACTAGATGGGCTGGATTCGATACTGGCCCATTAAGCGGAATCTGGGTGCTTGATTCAAGGACGGGTTCTTCCTGCACCTAATAGGTACTTCCTCCACCCTAATAAAAGTTTTTAGATGCCAACTTTGCCCTCAATTAATGCAGTACAGAATACGAAATTACCCTTCACCCTATATGCACCCTAATATCTTCATCCGGGTCAGTTTCTTCATTTTTCATTGTGAACCCTAAGTGCATCCCGCCACCAGGAAGTTGCCGCCGTTCAACCTTTGATGTTCAACGTGAGCTTTCTGTATCACGCAAATGTTGCCTCCTGCTTCTCATCCGGTTCAGATTTTTCTTCATCCGGTTAACATCGTCTTCATCCCGATAGTTAATTTGAGATTTGGTGCATTGTCCACGGCGAAGGGAGAAGTTCTCCGATTTCAGGCATGAGAACCGGATACACATCATCCGGTTCTCAATTTGATTTTGTTATGAGAACCGGATGACACCCTCATCCGGTTGTCATATTTAAAAAATTTGACAACCGGATGAGGGTGCCATCCGGTTCTCATAACAAAATCAAATTGAGAACCGGATAGACTGGTCATCCGGGTGTCAAATGTTTTAAATATGACAACCGGATGAGGGTGTCATCCGGTTATCATTACGAAATCAAATTGAGAACCGGATTTATAAAGGGCAAAGTTAGAATTAAAAACTTTTATTAGGGTGCAGGAAGCAGCTATTAGGGTGCAGGAAGAATTTATCTGATTCAAGACGGGCCACCGAAGCCCAAGAAAGAAGTGTGAAGTATGAACTGAAACTGAACCACGAGGATAATGTGCGTAACTAACAGATAGGAACAGGATAAGAGTGTAAGAAGAACACGATAAGAGTATAAGAAGAAGAGGAAAAGTGAAAGAGGAAGAAGAACAGAAAAGGTTTTGGAAGTTCCATGGCGGGGATATTGTTAGCAACCTTAGGGGATCTTCCGAGGGACTCGTACGTGCCTCTTCTCTCCAAGCTCATTGGGGAATCGGAGCACGTGCAGAACAACCCGCCGGACCTCATTCCCGAAGAGGACAGAGTGGTGAAGCACGTGTTGGACGTTCTATTACCCTTCAGCACTACTTCCGGCGGTCCCTTGATCGTCAACCACGTCACCTACACGCCCGGCCGGGGGAACATCATCGTCGAGTACCCCGGCACCGTTTCCGGCAAAATCGTCTCCTTCGTCGGTGCCCACATGGACGTTGTCACCGCCAATCCCAACGATTGGGTATTCATTAATTCTTTCTTATTTTTCTGCCATTTGCCATCTCACATTACCACTGCCACACACACACACACAACACAACCATTTCGATGTGATGCAGGAGTTTGATCCGTTTTCACTGAGCATTGATGGGGATAAGCTTCGGGGTCGTGGAACTACTGATTGTTTGGGCCACGTGGCGCTTCTCACGGAACTCATGAAAAAGCTCGGGCAAACCAAGCCGAAATTGAAATCAACTGTTGTTGCTGTTTTTATAGCCAATGAAGAGAATTCTTCAATTACTGGTATTGGTGTGGATGAGCTTGTCAAAGATGGTCTCCTCCAAAAGCTGAAGGATGGTCCTCTGTAAGTCTTTGCTATCTCGCTGAGGCATGTATAAATTAAAATTAAAGAAATGCGTCAGTAACTGTGAATTGATCTCTTTAGAAAGCGTTATTAGCGATTTCATTTCCAATTTTAATATCTCTACTAGTTTTGATTTTGTGTAGTTTCTGCTCAGGTACTGGGTTGACACGGCAGATAAACAACCCTGCATAGGGACTGGTGGTATGATACCTTGGAAACTTGAGGCCACGGGGAGGCTCTTTCACAGTGGATTAGCTAATAAAGTATGCTCTTACATTGTTGTCTACAATCATGTTCTAATTTTTTTGAGCTATTATGTTTTCTGTTTGATAAAGTCTTAACATAGGATTGACACAAAGTTCTCTGTGCTGATTATCCAAGAGGCTACCGCAATGTGACTGATCCAAGCATAATTGCTAGTTGAACTCTGCATTTGTTTATGATTGCATCCGTGCATGTTTTTTGGGGAATGGATGAAGTATGTTCCTCTCAACCCCCTGCCTTTACAATGAAATATCTGTAAACATTTGAACTTAAAAGAAGTATGCCTAGTGAATATGGCAATTTACCACTGGAATCTGTGAAAAAAATGCTCTGCTTTAGTTCAGAAGGCAAGCACATATCCTCTATAACGGCATGTAAAATGTTGAGCAATCATAGCAAACTTGAAGCTAGTAAAATATTTGGGAATGATTTGATACTTGGACTTATTAGATAGTGATTTGGTTGTGTTGAAATGCTACAACTCAAATTAATTTCAGCTTCACATTTATGCTTACTAATAGTTTTCACTTGACTAACTTGAAGGATCTATGACTTGTCCCTTGGAGCTGAGAACTATGGGAGTAACTGCACAATACAATTTTGTTTTTACTTCTAATTTAATATTAAATTGATTCATCTACCCATTATAAGGTCAAATTTGCATCAGATATTTGCAGTAGTTATTTTGATCTGGTAGCAATAAATATTTCAATGTGAGTCTGTAATTTAACAGATTAGAGGACCTTTACCAGTTGTAGGCAGGGATAGAAGCTAGCAAATAATATTCTACTCTATTACCTCATGTCTATTTATTATGCATAAGAGTGATAATATACTTATGTTGGTTGTTAAGGAATGAATTTTAGTTAAGCTTATGTGCATATTTTTAACATTATTAAAATTTAGAATGCTGGGAAAGTAATGGTATAAATAATTGGGGATTTTAAATTTTAATTATATCCTTTATTCGCCACCAGGTCATGTTAAGTAGACCTTTGATAGTTTGAGTGTTATGGGTAGCCATGTATCCGCCATCTAGGCTAGTCTTGAGACAGAGCTTGTTTGGGCTCTATGAATTGCATCATAGGAACAGAAGTATTGGTTGGTGTGTAATTAATTGGTTTCAGGACATCCTAGCTAGTTTATGGCGTGATTGGTTTGGATTTAAAGGGTTGGGTAGTTAGCATCTGAAAGAGTTATAACGAAGGTTTTATGAAAAGTGTACTGTGGTTTTATTGCAGATATTTTGGGTATGCTTATTTCAGCACAAAATGAGCAGAAATATGGTTAAGTAGTGAGGTAAAAAATTGGCTATAGTACTTTATACATGGCATAACAAAATTGTGGGACCATTGGAAGTGGATTGCAACTCTATGGCACTCTAGCGCAACAATATTTTGTAGATACTACCTATTTTCTACTTTGAGTAAAAAATTAAATATTTCTGTTGTACTACAGTTTAATCCTGGTTATTCACCTTTGTTTTCACTGCCTACCATATTATTGACAAAATTAATTAAGGAGCAGAAAATAGTTTAGGCTGCATCCTGTGCTTGATTGGGTGTGTATCAGGTTACAATTGCTGGGTATTCATTCCTTCATATATAAAGGAAATTCCAATTCTATATTTGTAGGCTTATTTAATTTTCATGTCCTTCATAAATTTAGGTATTTTCAATTGGACCCTATTAAATTTTTGGTCTATTGAGCACTCAAAATTTTTATATTTTCGATTGAGACCCTATCATTTTATTTTCCGTTAACTGAGTGACATGAATGTTATCTTGTCTCGTTCTCTTGCTTACCTGTCTCCACATATTAAGAGATGTGAGCTTTTGTGGTTAATATAGAATAATATGAAGTTAAATGTAAAAGAACAAGTGATTTGTAATGTTTTCATTGAAATCATGTTTGATAACAAGGGATTGTCCTCATCACCTACATTAATGATTGTGACCGTGACAATCGAGTGGTCATAGTAGGTGATGACTACCTCGTTATCCAATACGTGTTTTTAATGGAAGGGATAAAAATCACTTGTTGTTTTATATTAACATTAATATTATTTTATATTAACTACAAAACCCACAATCTTACCGTGTAGAGACAATTAAGCAAGGTGAGGGGATAAAATATCATTCACGTCACTCAACTATCGGAAAAAAATTAAACAGCACAGACTTGATTGGAAAATATAAAAGTTTTGAGTATTTAATCGACTAAAAGAATTTAATAGACTTAATTGAAAATACCCAAATTCCATAATGATAATTGTATTTAATGGTGTCTGCAATACAGAGATTACGAATAATAGTGTGAGGCACCATTTGCTTTCATGTCATATTTGTTGTAGGTATCACAGTTGAAAACTTATTTTCCATTTGGTTACTTGTAGGCTATAAATGCATTGGAACTAGGATCGGATGCTCTAAAGGAAATCCAGTTGCGATTTTACCGAGACTACCCAGCTCATCCTAAGGAACAGGTTTATGGGTTTGAAACTCCTTCAACCATGAAACCAACCCAATGGAGTTGTAAGTTGTCTGCCTTTTGTTTTTATGAAGGACAAAATATACAGATTTCATAATTATTACATCCTTACTGCAGATCCAGGAGGTGGACAAAACCAAATTCCAGGGGAATGTACTATTTCAGGAGATGTCAGGTTAACTCTCCTTCTTATAATTACCCAGGGCATTTATTAAGAATTGTATGTCATTACAGATATCTCTCGCTTGTTTGTTGCAGGTTGACTCCATTCTACGAGTAAGCTACATCTTACAGTACGGTCAAATTTTTAGTTGCATGGATATGAGTTCAGTTTTTGTTCTTTATTTATTTTACTAGATTGCAAATTATATATTTATAGATGACAGTTTTCAGTTTTACTTATTTTACGTAAATAATATCATATCCAATGCGTAATGCTTCGGTCAGTATAAATGATGTAATGAAGAAGCTGCAAGAATACGTGAAGGATATTAATGAGAATATTGAGAAGCTAGAAAGTAGAGGTCCAGTTTCGAAATATGTCCTACCCGAGGAAAACATAAGAGGAAGGTGAGACCTGTCTATCCTCCCTGAACCAGCAAATTCTGGTTTATCGTTCAGCTCCAAATAGTCAGCCTTTTTACTTTAGAATCTTTCATCGCTTATATCTTTTTCGATCTATTGATTGGGTCGTTTTCTTTGATATCTGTTACTGATTAGGTTTCCCTTCTCTTCTTTACAGCATTGCTATAACTTTTGAAGAGGCTTTTCCTGGAGTTGCTTGTGATATTAATTCTAAAGGTTTCCATGTTTTATGCGAAGCAACTAAAGAAGTAGTTGGCTACGTAAAGCCTTACTCGATTACTGGGAGTTTGCCTCTCATTCGGGAACTACAGGTGAAAAAAAAAATACTCTCATTGGTTCATGAAAAGCGTTTGTATTACTCACATTCGATACTTAAGCCCCGTCTTTGTGTCACAGGATGAAGGTTTTGATGTTCAAACTATTGGCTACGGTATGACATGCCTAAGAACAATTTTATGCACATTGAATTTGAAAGTAACTACAGTACCTTATTGTATTTCACGTTATGTCCAGGCCTAACGGCTGTTTACCATGCTGACAACGAGTACTGCCTTTTCACGGATATGTCTCAAGGATATCGGGTCTTTTCCAGAATCATCGATCTACTGGAAGAAGATTGAGGACAGGAGAGGGCTGTGAAGATGTTACTGACTTATCTTCTGCATGATATGGGAAACTAGGTCATTGCCCAACGAACCTTTTTTATTCCATGAAAATTTAACATTCCTCCCACTTGGCAGCAAGTAGAAACAAGGTTTGTACACAAATGCATTGTGTAAACTACTAAAATTCTAAACATTAATAAATGTGCCAAGTGATTGCCACGCTTTTTTGTTGTGGAATTAGTATTTTAGTCAGTAGAATACATATAAAAGAAATATTTATTTTATATATTTACAATTTTTAACAAATAAATATTTTTAAACTTATAAATACTATAATTAAAACTCATCATTACCTGTTAACATTTATATTATACTTTAAATTTATGATAAATAATTTACATTATGAGAAGTAGTTTAAGATTTGGACGAGAGTAGTTGATTAAATCAATACTGGATCTAGTTTTAGAAGTAGAATATATATTTACTATTGATGAACATAGTTTGCTTCTCAAAAAACATATCAATAACATTATGAATCATATTTGGATTTGAAAAATTCTAATAATTAAAAGAATCATGGACTTGATAACTCATTCGTTTGGTTATTGACGCATTCTTCCTCCACCCCATATGAAAAAAATTAAATAAATCTCACTTCATAATCTATAACCTTTTTATATATTAGATAGTAAAATTTAAAATTAAAAAATTATATTTTAAGTTGTATAATCTGAAAAAAAAATATTATATTTTAGAAAAGTAGTATTTTGAATTTACAATCTGAAATATAAAAGTTATACATTCTGAAATATCAAAATTGTATTTAAAAAATATATTTTAAATTGTAAAATTTAAAATTTAAAAAGAATTTTGAATTTGAAATACATTATATAATTTAAAATATAAAATTATATTTAAAATTGTCCCATCTCAAGAATATTTTCAGTAGATCAACGAAAGCCCACGAGAATACGAATTCACCAATTTGCCCTGTTAAAGCTTGCTCCATCATGCACACTTCACTTATCAACTTCTCAAACCCGCATTTATTTCTCCCCTAGTTTTTTTTTTTAAATGTAATTTATGGAATTAAGATTTAGGGTTTATGGATTGAAATTTAGACCTATGCTCTTAATTGCTAAAATATTATTAACTGCTATTTAACTTTATAAAAAAAATTTATTTATAGATTGATTCAGTTTAATCATTAATATATTATTCAATGACCCATTCATTTGAAACCTATATATTGTGTGTCAACAATTGATCCAATTCTCTTGTTTGTTTTTACTTATCAATAATTTCGTTAAAAAAAAAATTGACATTAAAAAGAAGCTCGTGATTAAACCCCCTCCCCCACACCCCTCCTCATTTTTTTTTTTTAACTATTATTCCATTTTCTTTTTTTTTTTTGTTAATTTTATTTCACTACTATTTTTTCTTTTCAAAGTGTCCAAATACTTTTCCATTTCTTTTCGTTGTTCCTTTTCTTTGTCTTCTTGTAGAATGAACCTCTTCCTTTTTACC
>Ga0209700_107125_pt1 | contig 16276 bp, 5 predicted proteins | sample SiratroredBW_FD_187528 | JGI IMG/M metagenome (GOLD analysis project Ga0209700, IMG submission 187528) | Root nodule microbial communities of legume samples collected from California, USA - Siratro red BW (SPAdes) (version 2) | ecosystem: Host-associated > Plants > Roots > Nodule | place: USA...
TTTTCTGCTCTTTTTTCTCTAATATATCTGGAATCTCTCTTTTTGGAGTGACAAATGAAAAAATCGTCAAGTAAAATAAGAGTTGCATAAATGAGCACAACATATTCCCCTAGTATTTTTTTTTTTTCTTTCTGTCAAATATTAAAGGGTGTTTACTTTCATTTTGCTTTTCTGTTTTAATTTTTATTTACAGAAATACCTCCTTGTTTTTTTATCTATCCCTATTTTCAATTATTTGTACAGGAAACAGAGCAATATAAAAAATGTGTTTCCTAACTGGAAACAAGTTGAAAATAATGTGACATTTTTGTAATTAAAATGTAAAAATAAAACATGGAAACAGAAAATAAAAGTTCAAGTTTTCAATTGTTTGTTATTCAATCTTACATAGCATGCTTTACTGATTCTAAAATTGATGCAAATGTTGCTAGGCGACCGGCTTTTGTTCTCTGCCGAACACAGGGGGTTACTGCGATTATTAAGAGCCGCCAACTGGAGATTGTAACATTAGCTAATCTATCCTCTTTGACAGTAAGTTTCACAATTTGCTTTTGTGTTCTCTTCTCATGGATCCCCTGTATTTTACTTGATTGGCATTTTTTTCACTTTTAATGATCGATTATATGATTCACAGGTAATCTCTGAAACTGATGCTGTTCCATCTGGATATGCTGATGCTGTTGTAAATGAAAGCATTTCTGTTTATCTAGAGTCACAAGGAACTAATTCTGCCGAGGCAGAGCAAGTGAAGATCAAGAAGATAGATGAGCTGAAGAAGTATGTTTTATCTTCTGTTATTTTTTAAAATACATTTTAACATCAGTTGCAAGATATCAATGAAAAGGGCTAGGAGACCAGAGCATACAATGAAGGAAATTATTGAAATGGATTTCATAATGAACAATATTTCCTCAACACTTGAAGAATACACATGATTTTATTTTGATAAAAAACTAAGCTCTTTACTTCTCCTTTTTCTTAAGGGCTTTCAACTAAGACTGGTGTTTTTTTCTATGCAGGCAAATAGAAAGACTAGAGAAGATTATCAGTGCTCCAGGTTATGAAGAGAAGGTTTTAGCGAATGTTCGAGCAAAGAACCAGGAGAAGCTAGATTCCCTAAAGGAGCGTTTACTGCTTGAGGAAACGGCTGGTCTGAGTCTCTAGCTTCAAAGTATGAACTTGATTGATCAAATTTTTGTTTTGTTTTCTAATTACATACTTATATCATGATCTTCAGTTACAGTTCGACCTTAGTAATTTTTTTGGCCAAACTTCATATTGTTTGTTACTATATTTATTTTCCTATATTATACAAATTTTGGTTAGCTTATGCTACGGGACTTTGTAAAATATTGTTTTTATGGTTGGCAAAGCAACTCAACATTTGTGAGTTAGGAAACTTGTTACTATGGTAACTTCTGTTAAAAAAATCAGTATAAGATTACACTGATGAATTTACTGTCAATGACCTTACCCCTCCTAAAAAAGAAAACGATGAAGAACTTTCTTTTTTCTCTATTTGCAAATTTCTAATGTATAAAATAAAGTAGTTTGCTGTTTTGAGAGGAAAAATTCTTTTGATCTTTTCAATTGAAATTAAACATGTATTATATTGATGATCGATGGTGATAATTTTTTCATTTAATTTGATATATATATTTGATTAATTCAAACATGTTAAGCTACTTAAATTAATTATATTTAGTAAAACAGTAAAATTGGTAAATAAATACAAAGTAATGATATTTGATGAAAAATGATTTTGGGGTCTAAGAATATAAGATAAATAACAATAAATAGTAATAAAAGAGTGAAGACAAAAAGAGATAATACAAGTTAAAAGCTTTAAAACCGAAATGTTTCATAAAAATATAATAAGAGTATTAAAAACATACGTAAATTATGGTTTGCGAATAATATGGAAATAATCAAGCGTGTTTATGACCCGTGAATACCAGAATAGATTAACTTAATCAAGTGTCTTTTCATAAATGTTTTTTTAATAAATTACGTCTAATAAAATAAAATATTGATGATGTTATCTCAATACTTTATAACCTATTTGATCTATACATATTTGAAAACTTATTTTAGATGTAGGTGTTTTGTTTGAGAAGTTATTTTGCACTTAAACTAAATCACTTAATTAATATATTTTTTAATTTAATTTAAAAAGTGATAAGATGATAGTCACTACATGTACATATTTAAATATTTAATCTAAAAGTACTTTGATAAAAAAAACATTTTTAATATATATTCTCACACTAACTCTCTTTCTTAAGTTAGAACAGAAGATAAAAACATATAAGATAAAGGAGATAAAAAAAAAAAAAAACATACATAATTATTTATATTAGTTCATTTGTTATAACATATTACATCCAGTAATTGGCCAATAGACAAATTCAACTAGGCAGACTACTACGAAGTAGAATAGGATATTCTTTGGACATATATCTAGTCACTCTTGACTTAACTAAGTATTGTTTAAGTTCATAATTACTCCTAGCTAACCCCTTGAATATTCTTTATTCAAGTCATTTCTATTTTTTGTATCTAGTTATTCCTAGTTAATGAGTATCTTTTGAATTGCAATCACTCTTGACTGATCCTTTAAAAGAGTATTCTTTGAGTTTCTAACCATTTTTGGCTATTACTCCCTTGAGTATTTTTTTTTTTAAGTCACTCCTAACTTAACGGGTATTCTTTGTTCTTTAGCTACTCTTGACTAACATAAGAAAAGTTGAAAGTTTGTATGATCATCAGGTCATTTAGTGGAGTGTTAGTGCTATTAACATATATAATGGTTTAAATTTTCTCTCTTAGTACATATCATCTTGCACTATCAACTCTCGGATTTCTTTTTGAAGCTTTGTGAATTGCTCAACATCTAATCAACATTTTAGCATAGTGTAACCTTTGCTCTAAGCATAAGACTTTCTCTCTCTCTCTCTCTCTCTCTATATATATATATATATATATATATATATATATATATATATATATCTTCTTTTACTTGAAAGCTTTGAGGAGTTCTTTATATTTTGACGAAGAAAACAACTATAACTTGAACTCCAAGAGATAGTAATTTGTCTTATTCTTAAATGAATCTCTTTGATCAAACAGAAGGTAGTGGTCATTCCCTACAATATAGAATAAGTTTATAGACATTTATTAAACTATGAGGTTAACTTAATCTATGTGCGAATTGTCTGATATTTTATGATATTTTATGTGTGTTTCATATAATCTTATAAGCATGTTATGCTGCATAGTGTTGCTTTGTCTAACACAAACAACACTTGCCTTTTGCATAATTTTTTGCTAAATATCATGTTTGAGTTTTTGTGTTTTTAGCACTTAGCTTAAGATTTTTTGTAGTTTCTCACCCACCACCTTATAAGATTTTTCCTCGACACAGTATTATTTTAAGATTTTCTGTTTACACAAAAGTCTTAATAAATTTGTGTAAAATAACAATAAGCATTTTTTGTAGTTTCTCTTTGTCTAATATCTTAATTTATGCGACAAATTAGTTCAACGCCCATTCAATCAATAAATTCACATATAAACACTCAAATGTAATTTCAAGAATTTTAAATATTTTATTATCAAACATTTACACACAAATCCTAGATTAATTGAAAAAAAACATACATTGAACTTTACTTTTAGATCATTTGAGTAACATTTATCAATTGAAATAGGAGATATACTAAGTTTTTCATGATCAAATAACAATGATACGCTTATGAAAGAAACATATTTTTTAGCTATATCGTCACTTGAATTATAAGTAAAATTTCTTGAGCGACAACACCTATTACTTTAGTGAAAAGATAATGTTTGAGTGATAAAACACTTTATTCACATTAAAAAGTTGTTAGGAATCTTATCACTTCAATGATACTTGATTACTTAAATAGTCAAACATCGTTTGAATATAGAAAAGAAAATTGGCGTAATACCTTTTCTGTTCTAACCACAAATAACATTATTACTTAAACTTGTACTTAGTTTATCAAAACATAGTGCTTTACACCTAAACTAATGGTTATTGTGCTTCACTATCCCTTGAATACTCATGTCCAAAAATATGTAGATCGAACAATATTCTGTTTTGTAAAAAAAAAATTCTAACCCAAAACTAATTGTTTTATCTATTTTAATAAATTTAAAATGTAGTTTTACATTCATTTGGTGCACAAATTTCCTACTACCACTAATATTATTCAATTTGATGATTCAAACTAAATATCAGATTTAAAACATGACAAAGACATTAGCAACCAAATCAAACTAAACGTCTACAAGTGCAATCTAGATTTAGAATAAAATTAATTTAAAATTCAAAATGACTTCCTTAATTTGACGCCTGTTTGTTGTTTGTTTTTTTTAATAACACGAGAAGGAGAAGTTAGATACATAGCAAAACTTCTACAACTCAAAGAAAAACTACAAAATTAATCAAAACACAAAACAGTTGAAAGCATAACTTTCTTAATTGATAGAACTATTAAAACTTTAAATTACTCACAAAGAAAATTTAAGGAGAGAAAGATTTTAAGGTAAAAAAAAACTTATTATAAATTAAATTATAATTAGTTAGAGTAAAATATTATTGACAACAAAAACTTTTTTTCTAATATTTAATACAAACAAATACGTTATAATTAGAAGCACCTCAATGAATATTAACAATCTTAATTTATTTATCACTTTCTTATCATATTATTTTAATTAACACTTTATTATTTATTACGTTTATATCTATTTATTTTCTCTCTGAATATATAAAAAATGAAAAATCAATAAAATAACTATAAGTCTTTATTTCCAAATAAAAAATTAAAAATTCTTATAAGAATTCACAATATTTTACAGTAATATATATACACAATTTAAATTTGTGTCAACTTATCCGTAACAGGGGGTTTTGGAGTTGGGACCCCTAAATGAGCACTCGTACTAGTAAAAAAAATTATAAGTACGGATACTCTTATGCTAGTCCCACGCTAACAATAATTCTATTTCCCAAAATAGGAAATAAAAATCTAAGATTAAACTGAATAACTCCACAACGAAACTTCAATGTCCTCAAATTCCATTTCAGTACTTCCATATTCATCCTTCTCGAAGCAATGGGTTGGCGACATCAGTACCATGTTCTTCAGATACTCCATCCCTTCTTCTTCGTCATGCTCCGTCGCCGTCGCCACTGTTTCCACCACCGCATCATCATCCTTTCCGGCCTCATTACCGGGCCGAAACGCCTCTGCAGCCTGTGCCGCCGCCTTCTGAATGTCCCGGGGATCCGATGTCGCCGGCACCGGCAACCGGTTCGCGGAGTCGGCGAAATTGAGACAGGCCGACCTTCCCCTAAGCGCGAGCGCTGCCACGTCGTGCGCACGCGCCGCCATCTCCGCCGTGAGAAAGGTCCCCAGCCAAATCCTGGTCTTCTTATTGGGCTCGCGCACCTCGCACACCCACTTGCCGGAGTCCCTCCGCCTGACGCCGCGGTACACCGGGTGGCGCGTCTCCCGGAACTTCTTCCTCCCGGCGCGTTTCTTGGGGTGCGTCGCCGCCAGGAACACCTCCTCGTCCGACAGCGCCGGACGAGAACCTCCCGACACCGGCGAGGTCGTTTGTGGGTCGGTGGAAAACATGATAGCTGACGGAAAGTTTCGTTTTTGGAAGTCGTTTGAGTGAATGGGACAACGTGTGCAAAAGGGGCAGTTATATCAGTTACTACTAGTAGTAGCCAACGTTGTTGATTTTTGTGGTTGTGTTTTGTTTTGGTTTTGGGAGGGAAAGTGAGTTTTAGTATGTTATACATATATAGAGAATTGGAGAGGTTGAGGTTGTGTTTCAAGGAAAGTGTCCTCACAGGTGTCCAGCTAAGTTTGGGTTAGGTTCAGCCAATTCTGATTTGGGGGCGTGGCAGTTTTGTTCATCCCACGGTATGGACCAAGGTTAAGGAATTGAAAGCGGCGCATGGGTGAGACGAAACTTGTCTAGATCTTTGTGTTTGACACGTGTGATTTCCTTTTAGGTTCCTAAAAATGGTATTTTTTTTTTTCTAGATTTTGAAATTGGATAAGGGTGGTCTGGCTGAAAGGGAAAGGGGAAGGTGAAGAGAAGGAGAGAGTGGGGGAGTGTGTGTTGAATCTGGTGTTTGTCTTGGTCAAAGGGTTGGGCCTAGATTCCTTCTGGATTCAGGGGTTTGTTGCTTAGTATAGTTTTGGGCCTTTTGTGTGACGTAAAGGAGGGAAGTGTTGTTATATAGCAGGAGACAACTCATGCCAATTGACGCTTTGATTGAAAATGTTACGCATTATTTTATTTATTGCAGAGATTTTGCGTAGGGAGGTGATGTTTGAATCATGGACAGCTCATGCATGAACTTCACTACCACATGTTCAAAAAAACAATGAAACCTACCTTAGTACTGCATGCATGTAACTGCCCAACTTCTCTTTTCTTGATTCTTTTTTCCTGCTACCTACTTTTTTTATTTTTAATTACTTACAAATATTATAGTTGTTCAAACAATTTCACCTTCAACTAATATACTGATTAATTTATTCACAATATCCCTTTTGTTATTTGTTTCAGTCAGGTTTTAACTGTCTTGACCTATTTTCACCTTTGCTAAATCTGAAGACAATATATAAAAAACAGAGATGAAAATCCATTTTATTAATATATTTTTTATTTACCTTTACAAAGAACAAATCATAAAATAACCGATGGATATTGCTTTGAGAACGAAATTGTTAAAAGGTCATAGTTAATGCTGATGAAAAAATCAATTTTATCGGGAATATGGATTCATAAATAAAATGATTAAATAAAGTTTACTGCTCTAATATGTGAAGCTAATTTAATATTTAATTTTTAGGTTCTGATTTGCATTAAATATATAGTGTTGGCCCAAATATAGGCCCAATGAAAAATAAAGATGGAGTAGTTAGATTAAGTTGAAAGAAAAAATGAGTAAAAGATTTAGAGGTAAAAGAAAAAGAAGGTAGTGGATAAACGTGATAGAGACTCATAAAACAAGAGAAGTGAATGACCTTCCAACGTTTGTTTGACTAATGACCTGTTTGGTTTCTGGATGACACCCCACGCGTCCTAAACACGGTTGACAGTTGATAACCGTTCTCTCATTTTCACTACTGTTTCCTATTTCTAACTGCTACTTTTCAATATACATTATTTATTGTTTTATTGTTTTTAAATAATATTGATCATTATTTTTCTTATAAAACAATAGAGAACTATTGATATTTGAAATGTTAGAGTTAAAAATAAGAGATATCAAATATATATTAAAAAAGTTTATTTTCTTTTATGATAAATAAAGAGACCACTGTTTTAATTTATATCTTATAATTTTAAACTGAGTAAAATATAGAATTGTACTTCGTAATTATTCTTCTTCACTTGAATGAAATTGTTTAAAGAATATGCACATAATTTATTTTTTTTAAAAATCAAACAATTATGTCAGAAGTAATGAAATAATGTCATAAAAGTAATTCAACACGTGGAAAATATTAATCAGCTTCTATTTATGAGTTTAGAAAATAGAATATACTAATATCTAACAGTGACATCCAATAGATATTTAAGAACTTATTGTATGAGCCAACCTTGATTTAGAAGCAGTTTTAATAAACAACTAGTATTTGTATATTCTCTTAATTAGTAAGTTTTGGATTCTAAAGTTATAAAAAAATAAAATAAAATAAAGAGTGAGTAATGAGAGTGACAGAAGGGTGCATTAATTTCCGTTTCCGCGGAAACGCGTAGATTACGTGGATTTATCTTTACTTTCTTAGTCTGAAGCAAGCCCATCCCAATGGGCTCCCACAACATTTTTTCACTTTGATGTTTTCTTGGTGGGCCATTAAAAAAATTTATTATATGTTTTTCAACTATTTTAATGAATTTGGGTCCATGCAGCTTCTAGTCGTGTCTCTTGAACTCCATTAATGAAGATTACCATTTGACTTTGCAAAGTTCGAGATAATGTTTCGTTGTTTGTTCCTCATTGTTAGCTTTACTTTTAATAAACATCACTGTTTTTCAACAGAGCTGACGTTTTAAATCATTTTTGTCTTCACAGATAGATTGGTAGATGTGTGGTGAAAAGAAATAAAGTGGATGGACAGAACAGAAGTAAAACAGGTAATTTATTTTGTAAAGTTAAAAAAGATATAGAGATGTGAAAATAATTTAAATGGGGAAATTATTGATATATTATGAATATAAGAAAACAAAGGAATATTATAAACATAAGCTTTATATATTATTCAACAAACATTTTTCTATAAATTTTTTCGCTCAATTAAATAATGGAGATTATTTTATCATTCACTTTTCATATTTTAAATCCATTCAAATCATATATACCAGTATAGCTTTCTTTTCCTTGTTAGTTGTTTGACTCTTGTTTCTTTCTCTTTAAGTCTCTGTTATTTTTTTGTCTTTTATTTAAAAAATATTGATCTTAGCAATATAATTTTATTGCTTTTTGTAATTGATAAAACAAATCATTAATATGATAAAGACATTTTATAATATACATCTTTTTATTTTCTATATTGGTTAGTCAAAGCTTAACGTAGTAATCGTGTTTAAAATTTAATTGTTACTTATTTTATTAATGTATCAATTTTAGCTAAGTTATTTTTTATGAAAGGTATTATAATAGTTTTGATGGAAAAATTAAACATCTTAGGGTAAATCCAACCAAGGTTATATGATCGCCTAAGACATCACATAATTTCAAAGTACTTATAAAAAAAGTTATTGATAATTTACAATATTTTGAATGAATATAAATTTTTTTAATATTTTTTTAATTAAAGTCATATACGTGCACTACAACTTTCATTATTGAACTTTTTGTTTAATGAACAAATCCATATGACAATATTGTCCATTAAAATCACTATCAATTATCAATGAGATCCAAGTTAAACACCTTATCTATGTACTAATTATGTAATATATATATATATATATATATATATATATATATATATATATATATATATATATATATATATATATAAAAAAAAAGCCATTTAGAGATCAATTTTAGTTAATAAATAAAATGGTTGCTAATTGTGACTAAAATAATCACCAAATTAAATTTTGGTTACTAAATAACTACAAAATATGAATTTAGTGACCAATTAAGTCACTAAAATCTTGGTAGCTAATGTTAGATACCAATTATCTTGACTTAATTGGTCACTAAATTCAATCATTACTTCTAATAGTTATTTAACAACCAAAATCTAATTTGGTAGCTATTTTGATCATAATTAACAACCATTTTATTTGGTAACTAAAAATTAGTCTCTAAATAACTTTTTACTTATATATATATATATATATATATATATATATATATATATACTAATTAATTAATTACACATTAATATAAAGAATCATGTAAATATTTTTTTGGAATTCATTAATCACTCATTGAATGTGTCTCACATTCTATTTTTTTTATTCCTAAACTTTTGTTATGAATTGAGAAGAAGGAATCCATACAATTCAAGTGAGTCTTCTTTGTTATTTAAATTTTTCACATAGGACAACAGACAATAACCAATATCTAAATATATATTATCATAAACCCTAAACCCTAAATCAATATTATCTTACACACATTTATAATAATAAATAAGAAAATAACATATATCATGTTATCTAAAGGATTGTAATAAATTTATAACATAACTAAATAACTTAACTAAACCTAACGTATAATACATTGTATTATATTCCTAAATTTTAACCAAGTTATATACCCGTTCAACCAAAGTTAATTGTATTAATAATAATTAATTAAATCTAAACACTAGTTAACTTCTTACTTGTAAAATAATTAAATAATTACAATTCAAAATATAAAAAGTTAAAAGAGGTACTACCATGGAATGTAGCCTTGGCAGAAAAAGGGGTTGGACAGAAAGGATGAGTTATGTGAGGGACATGAGGCTGTGCAAAAGTTGACAAGACTCCTTGTGTGGTCTTGGTAATGAAAGAAGGAAAGGGTAGGGAAGTTGATCCAGAGAGGAACCATGAAGGGAAATGACTATGCAGAGACAAAACATAGACTTGGCGGTGAAGAGAGTTTCTGATAATAATATATACTGGTGTAAAACATTGATTCAATTAATAATGTGGTAGTACGTGAGTTTTTATCTATGAAAATGTTGTTTGTATGTTATAAGAAGCTGTCTTTGCATATACTTTAAACAGATAAGTAAATAATAACGATAAGTAGTAAAAAATATTTTAAAACTACACAATAATATAACTGGGCAAACTTTTATATTTGAAGACTTTATTAAATGGTTATTGGCAAACACAAACCGATGTTCAAGGAAAAGAGAAAAAATTTGGCATCTAAGTGAGTTTGAGAATCTTGGTGTCTTGTTTGTAGTAAGTGGAGTTGTAAATCTGTTATAATGCTTCACTTATGAAGCATATGGGATGGTAAAAAAAGCTTTTAAAGGTTGCGAATTGATATGTACGTATTTATGTAGGAAGGAGAGGGTGATTGTTTGGTAGTAAAATACAAATGACTGAGTAAGTGTGTGTGTGATAGTGACTGGTGTAAAGCAAAAAGAGAGGTGAAAGAGTGCAGAATAGGGCCCAGGGAGACCATTAAATTGCGGCTTTTTTCCTTAAGAAGAAGATTGAACCCAAAGACCGAATCCTCCTCATTTAAATTATCCCCAAAACCAAAAACCATCACCATGCCAATGACCAACGACCAAATAAAGCAAAATATGTCAGTGGGCCCTTTTTGACTAACCCCACTCTTTTTCTGCAAAACCCAACCACTTTCTCTCATCAATCTTTTCTCTACTGCATAATTATTTTTACACATACCAAGTAAACGCATTTACGTTTCTGTTTTTCTTATTAATATCAATCCATACAAGTCTAATGTTCATATGTATTTATGAAATAGTTGAAACAAAAATTATGTCCGTACGTACGATGGACGTCCCAGAAGCATTAATCATTCTTTTGAACTATCATTAATCCATACGAATACGATTCTCAAAGAAAAAAGATTCCGTTTTCTTTTCCCACCCTTTCCATCAAATATCTACCACACAATACGAGCTTTCTGTTATCTCGTAACCGCAAAAGTTACAATCAAAACAATGTTCAGCGAAAATTTAGTTCATTTTGAAGAGGACAGGATATAGTGTATGATATTGACTATTCATAAATTTCATAAGTTCAAGAAGTTTGCAAAGATTCTTCCTCGAAAATGATAAAGAAAGGAAAAAAAATGGCTGTAAAAAGCAATTATAGAAGTGTCATAGAATCTCTCTGACGTTAATTGCAACTCTACTCTTATTGGATAAATGTTCACATTAAACAAGATTTTAGTTCAACTACGTCGAAATTTAACTTTTGTTCTTTTCATGGACACTGCTTCAAGGTTCATTATATTCACCAATATCTTTTGATGAATTGAATAGCTGTATGTATTAAAACTGCTTGTGATTTAACTCTGCAACAATCATCTGGGTGGAAATTTTGCTTATAGTCGGAGACGGAGGAACATTGGAGGTGTGAGGCCCCTCTGAATTTTTACAATTTTATATAACATATATATTTTGAAATAAGGTTTTTCTAGTCTTTCCTTTGTATTATTATGAATTATTTGTGAATTACAAATTCTTCATTGCCAATACCATAAGTTTAATTTCAAACACTATATATAATTAATAGTTTACGGTTTAACATTCTCTGACAACTTTTTTTTTATCACTTTTCAGTACATTATTTCCATTCTTTTAAGTTTTAGGACATCAACGTATATTTTGATTTGAAATGGATCCAATTATGTAATATATACACCTTAAAAATTGAAACAAAAACTGTTTTTTCATAACATATTTTATAAAATTTGCTTTTAACAAACAATTATACTTAATTTAAAATTTATTAGATGTACATTTTTTTATGATCACTGACACATGCCATTTAAATGTAATAGATTTTAAGAAAATCATTAATATTTTATATACTTTCTTAAAAATTTAATTTTGAGATACATATTTTTATCATAAATTTAGTGAGTATTTTTGGTAAAGCTGTGTTAACTTAGTGGAGATGTCTCTTAAAAAAAGAGTTAAAAATCTATTTTATCTCGACTGTATAAATGAAAATTTTAATCATTTAATTATTTATTTTTAAAATCTTTGTTATCTCTTTAACTTATTTTTTTCTACACTTCATCTAACTTCTTTCTAAATTAGTGGAGTTGATTCTTATCCTTTTTCCAATGGAATAGTACATGAAAACAAAATCAAAATCATTAATATTAAATTAATTTAGTTCAATTTAAATAGAAAGAAGTTAAGATCTTACATTCATTAATTCCTTTAATAATGCTAAAGAAGGTATATAATTATGTATGCTTTTATAATGGATTATGCATTTCCTTCTACACTATCCCATCACTAAAATAATGTCAAAATTGGATACATGGTAAACAATGTGATATCTAAAAATGTATTCAATAGATGACAACATGACAACACCTTCAGGGCAAATTTATAAATGTCTGACTTTATTCTGTTTTCAACTCCTGACAGGGGGCCAAAATCTCACCACCCCCCTTTCCATAAGCTCAAATCTGCATAAATTGATAGATCGAAATAAAAATAAATAAAATCTGCACCTTGCTTCCTGCATAAAAAGTAAATTGTTGGAAATAAAAGAGGAAGTGAAAAAGAAAAAGAAATAGAAAAAGAAATAGAAAAATGAAATAAAATAAGGTTGTTTAAATTTAAAGTAGAAAAGAGTGAAAATTTTGTAATAGTAGTGAATAACGTGACTGGAAAAAAAATTAAAATTAACAGTGCCATATAATGAATTATAAAAATGTTATTGTTTGTATTTTAATAAGAATGAGCAAAAAATAAGTTTAAATAATAATTAATTATGAAACAGTTATTTTATATAATGAAAATATATTTAGAAAAAAAATATTTATTTTTTAAAATTATATATATAAGTAGTTAATTAGAGATGAAGTTGAAATTTTTTTCCATACAAATATAATAAATTAAACATTAATAAAAGAAGAAAGATACAACTTAAAATTCACATTTGATCATAAATTATATAATTAACTTGTACTTACTAAAGTAATAAGTGAATATACTAACATTGTTTTTTTATATATTTTTTTAATATGACTAGGTTTATGAGTAATATTGATTTTTTTTTTTCATTTTTAAGATACCATTAAGCAAATTTTAACGTAATCTGAATCTTCGAACTATTTACGTTTGTAATACACAGAGCCTAAAATCCTATATTTAAGAAATAGTTAGAAACACATATAGATTACATTATGGCTGGTCCAGCCAACTAATGATTATGTATTCGAATAGTTTGTAATTATTATTTTTCTTATTGATACATGTTTTTAATGTAGAAAAGAATTATAATATTTTTACATTAAAATTATTGTTGTATCATTATTTTGAATTAGTTGTAATAGCTTTGCATGTTTGATATGATCATGGGAGGTTGCTCGGCTATACTGGCCCTGGTACCAGATAGGTTTCTTACTCTGTCTTTGTTCTCTATTCATCACTTTTGCATATTTATATAAATTTATTTCTTACGGATAAAAAAATAATAATTTAACGTTATAAAATATTGGATCTTTCAGATATATAATAAAAGATTAGTTATATGTAATAAAAATATAATCCTACACGAGTCTCTCTCCTAATAAATAATGTATAAATGTCTTAAAGTGATGCACTCAGAACATTGATAGTACAATAGTCGAATTATATAATTAAAGAGAATACGACAATAAAATCCAATACGTACAAAAGTAATAACTGCTGATTACTGTGACTATTCTGAGCTTTTAGAAAAATTATGAATAGCCACTTGAAGAACCATTACTAATAATAATATTATTATTATTGTGAAAAAGGAACAATTATTATTGGTGGTTGTGTTAAGTGGTAGGTGGGGGCTAGACTGGGTTCAGCGAACCAAATCTATAGTTAGTCGTTATTTGAGCAGTGCAGTCCTTATCTACATCTTTTCTTTCTTTCCATTATCATCTCATTAACTTCCAATAATTCTTCCTCAAGAAGATTCTTTGCTTTTCAATTCATTTTATTTCTTTAAGCTTTATTTCGATAAATCACCCAAAAGTCAGGAAATGGAAAACAAAGTAAAAAAATGTCATTATTTAATGTCAAAAGAGAGGATGAATAAGTAAAAGATTTGTATACACAGTTAGTCATTTGAAAAAATAAAATATAATTTGATAATTGAAATAACTACTAATGTATTAATATTTAAGTTCATACTACAATAAAAGGATGGGTATAAACATGTATAATGTATAATATATAATCAATCATACGTACTACATAACTATAAAAATTACATGTAAAGACAGAAAAACAGAAACAATAACGAAAATTTATCATTATAAACATGTTTTCTTGACTTTATTTTCTCACATACACACATATATATATATAAATGATAAGTGAACATCATTATTTATTATTTTAAAATTCCCTTCACAATAACTTTTATCATTTTTCTAATTAATGTTTTAAAAGAATATTATTTTTATTTGAGAGTAAGAATATAATCGATTCAAAAGTCTAGTTTATTGGTAAAAAATTCTCTAAATCAAGTGTCAATTTGTATCATAGCTAGTATTCCATAGAGAGAAGAAAATTATCATAGATAGAAATAAAAAAAGAAAATAGATTAAAACTTACAATAGAAATTGGAATCTTTGATTAAAAATAAAAAATAAGTACAAATATGTGAAAATGAAATAATATTAGGTTTAATTTGTTTTTCATGACTCTTCTTCCTATTTTTAATCTACTAAGTAAATTCACTTTTTTTCCCATGAACCTTCACCCCTCCAACAAAAACGTATCATACCTTTTTTCTGCTCTGAATTTGTTTAATCTCTCGCTCCCATCGCAAATAAAATCAATTCGTTACTATGGTTTATTTTTCATGAAGAGTTACTTTATAAAAATTAACTTTAGAATTTTTTTATATGTCTTTTTAGATTTTTAAACAATTAAAAACTAAAAATAAATAAAAGGTATAAATTTTTAAATAATTTATCCTAATAATATCATCAGTTATTTCTTCTTTTTTCAAAGTGATTTTTATGATTTAAATGAACATAAATTAACTTTTTATTTATTTATATCTGTAAAAAATAATTACTTATCAAATGCAACTAGGTGACTCTTAAAGAGAATCAAAAGACCATCATTATTCTAACAGGTGACTTGACAAAATAATCTGGCGAAAAAAGAGTGGGACACCATAATGTTAAACAAATGCTGTGTGTGATGTTTGTTTATGTTTTGTCCTATGCTGTTGACACTGCCAAATATACCAGATTCATCAACTACCTTTGCTGTGCACCCTTTCCTACTCTTTCCTAACAGAAAAATTATATATACACGTATAAGCAACACTTCACATTTTTATCACATAAGATAACTTTATAAAAGTCGTTGTCAAATGTGCACAACTGGGAAATCAATATTTAAGCTGCTATATGTGGTAATGTAAGATATTTGAGTGTTTGATTTCCTATTTAAGATATATAATCTTTCTAAATTGTATGTTGTAATAATCTTTCCTATTTGTATGTTATACTAATCTTTCTAAATTGTTAAAAATATTACGTACTATGTATGTTAATACTAGAAATGTTGGTAATGTGTATTTACCTGCTAATTTTATTATGCATTGCCTATAAATTTTAATCGTAGGTAATTTCATCTTCTAGAATAAAAGTAAAACCTGTTAACAAAATAATATATCTTCATAACGGACATACACTCATAATATATTTGATATGACTTTCAATATTTTAAAACAATTGTTATAAATTTATGATACTTTTTATGTAAAAACAGTGATAATGAAATTTAAACTCCCTTAGGTAGACTATTTAAATTTTACACAGTTAACCTTAATGATTTTGATATTATGTGACAGCATAAACATTATTTATTTTTAATTTTTTTCTAAAGCAATGATACATCAATTATTGAATGTTGGGATACACTTGATAAAAGTCATAATCTTTTCCAATATTGAATTAGTTCACTTGAAGAGAAATCCATCTCTTTTATTATATATATATATATATATATATATATATATATATATATATATATATATATATAAA
>Ga0209700_107129_pt1 | contig 16266 bp, 4 predicted proteins | sample SiratroredBW_FD_187528 | JGI IMG/M metagenome (GOLD analysis project Ga0209700, IMG submission 187528) | Root nodule microbial communities of legume samples collected from California, USA - Siratro red BW (SPAdes) (version 2) | ecosystem: Host-associated > Plants > Roots > Nodule | place: USA...
TCTCTCTCTCTCTCTCTCTCTCTCTCTCTCTCTCTCTCTATATATATATATATATATATATATATATATATATATTATTTCTAAATCACGACTGTCCAATATACTACATGCTATTTGCTATAACGATTTTATCAATCGTTATAGAAGAAAATACAAATAAAATTATGAAATACTTGTATTAAAATAAAATTGTGTGTAGGTTTCATCTGAATATGTGAAAGGCACCACAAAACAACATCACATAAAACTTAAAATTCTTAACAGACTAACATATGGCTAGGTCACCAACTTCAATCTTAGGTTGGATAAAATTATTAAAATAAAAAAATAAGTTTGGTTAAAAATTAAAAAAATGTACATAATTATATTTCAAATTAATGGATTTGTCCAAAGTACTTCAAAGGAGTTAATACAACAGATAAGTTTTTCTCATATTCTCTTTCAACATAACAAACAAAGCAAACAATATCGGTTTACCTCAAATTCATTGTACATATCAGTAAGTTTTATTTCAAAATGTAGACAGAGGTCACCACAAAATATAACCACAATATTTATTAATCTTAACTATTGCAAAACTCAACAATTACCTTTCACTCCATTCACACATGATTACATAATAAAATGAAAACGATAATGTTTTCTCTGAAACTCATTGTTTCACACGTACAAAATGTCTAAATATTTAACATAAGCAAACTATAACCAAAACCAAAACCAAAATCAACTTCAAATTAAACAAAAACCATACCCTACCCTAAGTAAGACTAATGTCCACCCAAACAAAATATAGACCTACACTACTTAAACAACTACATTAAACCCTTGCCTCAAAAGAAAACAAACAAAAAGACAAAGACAATGTTAAAGAGACTAAAACTCACACACACACACCAGCAGAGACACATAAATCCTAAATCATGGTAAGAATAGAGAAGATGGAAGACAGACATACCCTCACTGCAAATGATAATAAACCAATAGGAAAGATGAATGATATAGATATTCTCACCGCCAGATGGAGAAGATGAATGCCAAAGACACCCAGAAATCACATATTAAAGCACATAAAGACACATAAACCCTAAATCACCACAAAAAAAACGAACAAATAGAAAAGATGAAAGACAAACATACCTTCACCGCAAACGATAACTAACCAATGAATGATATAGAGAGACTCTCACCGACGAATGGAGAAGATGAATGTTAAAGACACTCAGAAACCACATACTAAACAGCAGAGAGAGATGAACAATTCAATTTCTCCCAATCTATTCGATTTCAAATTTCTTTTTCAACCGCATTTTAATTGCTGACTCAACGTCACGTGACGCCACAACAAGTTTTCACGGCCAAGTGACGGTGTCCAAATATACATGTTTTTTTATAACTTTGTCTTTTTATATATATTAACAATTTAAATTATAAATATACAGTAACATATATAATTAAAAAAGTAGATTACTTTATATGATAGTATTTCAATAATAAGTTGTAATTATCAATCATTTTCATTTTTTCAAATGACTATAAATCCGTAACAATAACCATATCTACTTCTACATGTGTCGGATGTCAGAAATTTCATATAGTTTAGTTATATCTGATTAAGTGAATTTTATTAGATAGAAATTGGTCAAACTATTAGAAAGCTAAATACAAATCTTATACACGTGGTTGCAATTCAATTTGGTTTTTAGTGGTTTTACTCATCCTTTTGGACCTATAAAGTGTCTTCATTTATAGAGGGTAATACATAAACTAAACAATAATTTTATAGGATAATGTGTGAAAATATTAAACAAAAATAAAATAATGAGTGAAATAAACAATCAACGCAAATATTGATCGAAAATATCGTTATTTTCAACTTTAATTATGGACGTATCTATGTGTGTATAAACTTCAAATTGTTGAGAGAGTTTTACTATATGAAAAATAATGAAATTAAAAGGGATCAAAGGATAATATTCCCTACAAAATTAAATATAACAATAAAGCATTGAAGATCTAAAATTTTTGAAAAAAAAATTGTTTAAATTTTTCTGCATGATGTAACATAGTTAAAACAATGATGGTGTATCTTAGTTGATAGACCACCAAAATATTATTTATTTCATTTTTTTTCTAACATCTATTAAAAATAAAAAATGCATAAAAATCTATTATACAATCTTATTCACCAATATTTAAGTTTATATTTTGATTTCCAAGTATGTTGCATTTTATCATCCCAAAAGATTTGTCATCCTTCCTCATATTTTCTCATATTTTCACATACAGATCTAGAAAATGACCATTAGCTCGTTCAATGGATCCAAGAGTCATCTTATGACCAAAGTCAAGTTAAAAATTGCCTACTTCACTTTTTTTCTTCAATTTTTGAAATATGAAAATATAATTATTTCAATCAATGAAAATATAATTATTTCAATGGATCCAAAGTCATCTTATCACCAAAGTCAAGTTAAAAATTGCCTACTTCACTTTTTTTCTTCAATTTTTGAAATATGAAAATATAATTATTTCAATCAATGAAAATAATAATAAACAATGGAAATTAGAATAGTAAAAATTATATTCTCACAAATAACTCACATACTACAATCATCTCACCATAAATATTTGGGTCCAAAGCATTGTGAAAAGTAGTTGCAAAACAATATTTCATTGAAATGTTTATAAAGGAAAATTAAAGAACAAATCAACACTTAGTAGTCGCAAGATTATCCATAATTCATTATTTCGTATGATCATTATATGACTTATTGGTAGTTTGTAACCATTTAATAAGAAATTCTCAAGTCTCAAGGATAAAAAGGACTAGGCATGACATATACACAAGGTTTCATCTAAATTTGTGAAAGGCATCACAAAAAGTGTGTCACATAAAACTCAAAATTCTTAATAGAAGAACATATGGTTAGGTCACCAACTTCCAACTTCAATCTTAGGTTGGATAAAATGATTAAAATAAAAATGAAGTTGGCTAGTTGGCTAAAAGTAAAAAAAAAAAAAAAACGTACATAGTTACATTTGAAACTAATGGATCTATTCAAGAGCACTTCAAAGCAGTTAATATAACATATAAGTTTTCCTCTCATTCCCTCTCAACATAACAAACAAAACAAACAATATTGGTTCACCTCAAATTCATTGTGCATATAAGTAAGTTTTGTTCCAAAACGCAGACAGGGGTCACCACAAAATGCGACCACGCTATCCATTAATTAATTATTGCAAAGTTTTCATAACTGGATAAATTCAGGACAGTATAATTAACTACTTAACTACTGCAAAATTCAACAATTGTCTTTCACTCCATTCACACATGATTACATACCAGAATGAAAATGAGAATGTTTTCTCTAAAACTCATTGTTTCAGACATACAAAATGTCTAAAACTTTAACATAAACAAACTATAAGAAAAACCAAAACCAAAATCAACTTCAAATTAAACAAAAATCATACCCTATCCTACGTAATACTAATGTCCATCAAAACAAAATATAAATCTATACTACTTAAACAACTACATTAAACCCTTTCCTTAAAAAAACAAACAAATGGACAAAGACAATGGTAAAGAGACTAAAACTCACACACACCGATAGAGACACATAGACCCTAAATCATAGCAAGAATAGAGAAGATGAAAGACAAACATAACCTCACCATAAAAGATAACGAATCAATAAGAAAGATGAATGATATAGATACTCTCACCGACAAATGGAGAAGATGAATGCCAAAGACACTCAGAAACCACATATTAAAGCACACAGAGACACATAAACCCTAAATCACCGCAAAAAAGAATGAATAAATAGAAAAGATGAAAGACAAACATACCCTCACCGCAAACGATAACGAAACAGATGAATGATATAGAGACTCACCAACGGATGGAGAAGATGAATGCCAAAGACACTCAGAAATCACAGACTAAACGGCAGAGAGAGATGAACAATTCAATTTCAATTTCTCATATGAATGATATAGAAACTCACCGACAGATGGAGAAGATGAATGTCAAAGACACTCAGAAACCACATACTAAACGGCAAAGAGAGATGAACAATTCAATTTCAATTTCTCAAATGAATGATATAGAGACTCACCTACTGATGGAGAAGATGAATGCCAAAGACACTCAGAAACCACAGACTAAATAGCCAGAGAGATGAACAATTCAATTTTAATTTCTCCCAATATGTACGATTGCAAATTTCTTTTCAAACAACACTCTAATTAGTGACTCAGCGCCCAGGTGACGCCACATTAAATTTTCACGGACAGATGACAGTGTCCAGATATCACTACTCACTAATACATGTTTTTTTATAACTTTGTCTTTTTATATATATTAACAATTTAAATTATAAATATACAGTAATATATATATATAATTAAAAAATTAAATTACTTTTATATAATAATATTTCAATAATAAGTTGTAATTATCAATCATTTCCATTTTTTCAAATCACTATAAATTCTCAAGAATATCCTCAACAATAACAGTATCTGAGTGTAGGACGAGTATGAGTAACATTACGAATTATTGATACCCAAAATCATTCAAATACTATTTTTTTTTTTTCATTTTCTCGATTTAATCGACCATTTCATTTTCTGTAATTTGTTTCAGGCTCTTAGAACTTTCTCGGAAAAGAAAAAAGAGATTGGATTAGCGAAGAATCGCAAACTGTTCCGCTTCTTCATCGAACTTGCCATTGCCTTTGACCGTTCCATCCCTTCCTTTCCTTTTTCTCCATCGCTCGTGACTCTTCATTCGCTCGCCGAAAGAGGAACACTGAATCGTGATTCGTTGTGTATGACGAGCGCTTCGGAGCTATTCCACACCAGAAGGCATCGATTGAGACGAAATGCTGTCGATCTAGGGTTCGACACAGAACTCCAAGCCGCTGATTCTTTCCGCCGTCACTACCACGTCCGCCGCCTCTTTAACCACCCGGTATATGCATTTTCCTTTTGTTCTTGCCGTATTCCACAAATCAATTACCGCAATTGAAAGTTGAAATTCCTGACGGTTTGTATGCGTAGTATGTATTGAATTATTATCAGGAGCGGAAAGTTATGATATTATGTTGTGTTTGTGACCATTAGATTTTTGATGAGGTGAATTTTGTGGTCGTTAGGAGCGTGCATCTGATAGAATCAGTGCGAGGAGGTATCGGCGGACTTTCGTAAGTGATAGCTTTGATCCTGAAGAAAATGTAAGAGGCAGTCTTGGAGGGAGTGCTAGTGAGAGACTACCAACGGGTGTGATTCTTGCGCGGGACAGACTCCTTCAGAGGTTGAGAGGGGAACCTCTGTCTAGAAACAGGTATGCTTTTACCTCTATGTATGGTAATATTGATATACATTATTTTATTGCCCCACCCTGAAATAAATATACTAATTGTTTGGTGGGGAAAATTTTCATTTAAATAAGTTTCTTCTTTATTTGAAAGTTTATAAAATGGGACATTATCATGTAATTAGCCTTGTAAGTATCCTTTTTATCTATTTACCGATATGGATATTGTATGACATTGTATTACTCTGTCTTTGTTAATCGTGGTCATGATTTCCTTGTGGATTGAGTTCTATTATTCCTGTGATTCTAAGATCAAGTTAAATTATGCGTTGAGATGCTTATCTCTTTAACAAACATTATCTGATTATTTAGTATTGACAAGTGTGGCTATGGCGTTAATGTGACTATTCTTTCTTGACGTCGATGCTTAAATGTCCACTTAACCTCTTTAGCATACGTTAACTTATTTCCTTTGATGCAAAGCAAACCTTGGGGAAAAAAGGAAAAAAAGGAAAATCCTTGCTTATGGACATTTGGTTTTGTTGTCTTTGATGAATTGTCGTGATGTGTGTGCAACCATATTCCACGTATTTGCTATAATGTTAGAACATGTGGAGGCTAGTTTTTTGGTCAACGTGTTGATGCCTACTTTGCACACTGAACCGATTACTCTGGATTATCTTTAAGGACCTAATCGATGGTAATTTTACCATTCAAATGAATTAGATGCAGTTATTTGTCTCTTGGTTATTAGTTTAAGGTTTGACATTTGTTGAGCTTATGATAGCACACACTTACTTCATTTATAAATTATCTACTCCTTAAAGAGATGCTGCTCTGGTTAGTAGCTGATAATAAGATTTTTGTATCTTCTTTCATGGATCAATGTATCGAACTAAATGCTCTAACTGATGCTGTTCTAGTTAGTAGCTAATCATAAGATTTTTTATGGATTGATGTATCGTAATAAATGCTCTCTCTCGCTGACGAAGTTCTTTGGTATTTTGATTATTATTGTTGAAAACATCAGCAATTACCCTTTATGCTGATGGGATTTATGTTTTTTTTGTTTCCTTAGGCAACATGGTAGAGATTCAGTAGGTGAGAATGGGGAAAGTGAATCACCAAATGAAGTTGCAACTGGGGCCACTCTAGTTACTGACTTGACTTCTCAGATGGGAAGGTCCCAGTTCTTGCAGGAGCTAAACAGAAAGCCACCTGGACTTACTCAGGAGGCCTTGGACTGTTTGGATCAAGAAGTTTTTAACAACAGCGAGACAGTATTGGAGTCCAGGGTAATACAGGACTGTAGTATATGCTTGGAAACTTTCACAGATGGAGATGAGCTGATACGTCTGCCTTGTAGACATAAATTCCACTCTGTTTGTCTGGATCCATGGATTCGCTGCTGTGGAGACTGCCCCTACTGTCGAAGACATGTAGTTCTGAATACTCACCTACCTAAATACGACAATGAGTAGTTGATTTTGAATTAATTGACTTTGTCGTGTTCCGTGTTCCGTGCTTGTACGAAAGGATAAGAATACTGTAATGGAGCTGTTTTTTTGTACCATGTTGTATCTTATCATGAAATTATGTAGTTTTTCTTTATTTCCTGGTGACAATGGGAAATATAAGGGTATCTAAATAGAACTCTACTGTAAGCTGTGTTCTTGTACCAGTCCTGTGCACAGTAATGTTAATATTTGTATTCCTGATCAGAAAGTTCTTATTCATTTTTCATTTGTTTGAATACTCATTTATTACAATTAGAATATGGTTTATTACAACATGTTTGTTTGACAAATTAATAAAAATGAATGTTACTATAATATTAATATGGCAATGACCAAAGTTCACAAAAGTTTGATTATGAATTTATAACTATAAAATATTTCCTTATTGTACTTTTTTAATGTATCTTTTAATTAATATAAAACTATTTTTTCTATCTTATCCCATTATAAAATACGACCATCAAATCTGAATTTTTCTGATTCTTTACATCTTTACATTTTTTATAGTTTCGTGTATAATTACTAATATTTGAATTTAAATCCATTATTGTATAAATACATGTGCATAAAACATTTCATTTTGATTGCAAGTTATAATAAAATCACGATATATGTATTTAAACTATTTTTATTAAAAAATTAAGTTTAATTAAATTTTAAGTTATTCACTGATTTAAATATTTTAATTGAATTTATATTAAAAAATTTATATTAACTTTTCTAAAAAAATTCAAAAATTTTATATTTTTTAATTGAATTTATGTTATTTACTTTTTACATGTTATTTTATTCTTTCATTTTGTTTTAATATCTCCAAACTTCTTCTACATATTTAAAGAGGATCAAATATGTTATCCTGATGGTGTAATCTTACCTATAGTTCATTAGCTTGTTGAACTCTCTAGCTGGGGGAGAAAAAAGTTTGCATGTATTTCCTTCTTTATCATCTTTATCATTTTTTAATGAGTAAAGTCTCCAGTATATTTTGAAAAATTACAGTCATGATCGCATTTTTTTCAAGTTCAATCTCCCATATAAAATGATCATAAAAAATATAAATTTTTATTTTATAACTATTTAAAAAAATAAAAATATCTATAATTGATGATAAACATGAATTAAAAATGTTAAAAAACTATAGAATACTATTAATTTTATACTCACATCTACTACTGACTGTAAGAAATAAATTTTAATTTAGTGATAAGATTAAATCCTACCGGTATTAATCTTTTAAATCATACACATTTGTACATTATAAATTTAGATTTGAATACTTAACATGTATAAAAATATTTAAATGTGTTAAATTTTTATAATATTAACACAGTAGGCATGGGTTATAATTTGTAAATACATTTGTGTTGCTCAACTTGCTGTCCAGGGTGATCAATATTATTGGATGTCACTCTGTACATGATCTGATTACTTATTAAATATTCATATAGAAGAATGTTTATATATAATTGTGTTTTTATTTGAATAGATATTTATTGCGAATAAAAAAAAACGTGAGAAAATATTTAGAAAAAAAAATATAATTTATTATTAAAAGTTGATTTTAAATTTAATTCAATCAGTTTATAAGCTTATATTTGTATTTATTTATAAACTATTGAAAAATTTTATTTTTACTTAATGTGAGATTTTTATCCTATTTTCCTCATGAAACTTCTCAACTTAAACGTGAAACTTATATATAAGGGTAGTCCGATAATGATCTGATAGGTCTAATAATCAATCTTGCTAGGATGGACTCTACCATATTAAAAATGAATTTTAAGCGTACCTCAACCTTACAAACTAAGTTGTAAGATGAAGTTTTCACCCACGTATAAACTATTAAAAAATCTTATAATAAATATGTCATCTTCAATATTTATTTAAACATTTCAAAATATATATATATATATATATATATATATATATATATATATATATATAAACATATAAAAATATATATATATATATATATATATATATATATATATATATATATATAATCTCCTACCAAGTGAAAAGAAGTTAAGAGGTATTTCTACATTTTGAGTTTTATTTACTCAACTAAGTACAAGTATTAATAAAAAAACATTTAAAATATACACATAAATATATTAATTTAAATTAGAACTATGAATATAAATTCATTTAAATGACCTCAATTAATAATAAATATTTTAAATTCAATCTATTATTAAAATCTAGATCAATTTGGACAACAATTACATTTTTTCCCCTTGATTTATTGAAGAAAAAAGTATTTATTTTATACAAATTTCCACAAAAGTTTAGATTGTGTCATGGGAAACATATTAGTAAGCAAAATTAAATTTGTTAAGTACAATTCTTAGTAAAAGATCTAATTTTTATTTGAGGTCGTATTAAGATCTACCCACCAAATTATACTAAAAAAATTACACTTTTACAAAGTCTCAACTCAACAAAAATTTCAAAGGTAACCCATTTAACTATTTCAATAATATTAAAATACTTATATATAACAAATACTTCTCTAATCTCATGCTTCAATAATTTTAACTGATATTGATGATTTTCATAATTCAAACCACCATTTAATAAAGTTATATAATACCTAAAGAAATATATATTGTCTAACAATTTAACAAAGGAGAAAAAGTTTTAAAATAAAATCTGATTTTTCACATATTTCTCCACCTTCACTGTATCTGTTAATGTACATGGTATAATAATTGGGTTTCAATAAAACAAAAAGAAAATAAGGATAAGTTAGTGAAAATAAAATTTTCTAATATACTTAATACATGCAAAAAAGAGCAAACTGTATTAATTATTTATAAGAATTTATTTAAAGTCTGACATATAAAGTTTTGATACCAAAAATACCATTTATAGGAACCTCACTTATACTTTATTTCACTCATACACACATATTCATATTACCTTGATTTCTTTTCCATCTTTAGTATTTTGATTTCATTTCAATCATATGAATTATATACGTATTCATCATCGTTCAATTATATCACATATCATATCAATCTAAGCGTAGTGAAGTATATAAATGTATTTGTAACCATTGTATCTTGATTTCCTTTCAGTTCTCCATACTCTAATTTCATTTGGACAAGAATGATTACATATGAACATATAATTCGATCATCATATATCATGTCAATTCAATTAACCATACTTAAGCATATGAATACATATCAAACTATGGTATATTGATTTTCTTTCAATCTCTAGTATTCTAGTTTCATTTCAACAAAAATGAGTATATATAAACATATAATTTAGTCATAACACATTATATCAATTCAATATTAAAACATATAAATACATATGTAACCATGATATATTAATTTATTTTAAATTCCCAGTACACTAATTTTATTTCAACAAAAATAATTATACATATAAAAATAAATCTCATAGTTCTTTAAAAATAATAATATATAAAATAAATAGCTAAAACATTAAAAGTTTAATTTATATACTTAACATAAAATACACTTTTTGACTCTTAGATTTATTTTTTAAAGAAGCATCCCTGCTAAAGTAAATCTAAATCTCACATAAATTAAACCAACATTAAATTAATATTTTTATGCTTTCTTTTAATACTTTATTTTTTCATAACTTCATTTTATACATTAATTACATAATTTTTGTACGCTCTGTGTAACGCAACAGAATAACATTTCCAGAAATAATATTGGTGTCATGATAAAAAAACGCGCTTAATTAAAAAAAAAAAACATTTTTACTGAGGTTTATTGTCTGAGGTATATTTGGACAAGCTTTTCTATAAGTATATCTAAGAAAAAAATACTATTCTTTTATAACATATAAGTAAATTTATAAAATATAAATATAATTTCTTTTATTTTTTTATTTTTGGCACACATATACTTTAATTTTAGTATGAAAATTCTCATTCTAGAAACTTATGAAGAAGTTTGTGACTCTAGTGGCAGAAAAAAAACAAGATATTATATTTGCGTCTATAATTAAAAAAACGGCCAAAGGAGCTTTATTTTCTTTTATGAAATTTATTAACTCAACTAAAAATAGTTAAAATACAATTTCACTTTTTCATATTAAAGATTCAAAAATATAAAATTTGGTACTGAGTCTAGAAATTGAGTTATTGAAATTCCAAAGTTGTCAATATATAGAATTATAATTTTAGACCATGAGAGTTAATAAAGAAAACTAAAATGTTTATACATACATATATATATATATATATAAAACCTAATTCCATTTTCAATAATGATTAAGCTATTTTGGTTTAATACATTAAAATAGGACATGCAAAACTTAAAAAATAAAGCATATTAAAATTTCACTAACAGTGTATTATAATTACAGTATCTTATTTAGTGAATGATCACTGAAAAAAATAAATAGTAACTAACTTAAAGATAAAAAATAATTATCACCATATTAACTAATTTAAAAATTAAAAAAATATTATTTTATTAAATGTATTATCGATATAATCAATAATTACAATAAAAGAATTTAAATAAAGATTATATATATATATATATATATATATATATATATATATTTCAATTTTACCATCACAAAAATTCGACCAACAATATTACTTATTATATTTTCTTAATCAAGCTCAATCCAATAAACAAAGAACAAGCTTAACTATTTTAATTTCAATAATATTCAATAGTTTCCATAATCATAATAAAAGTTACAGTTAAAAATAATTTTCTCTTACCTTATATCTTGTATTCTCCAGAAATTTCTCCAAAACTCTAAAATTTTTAAAAAGTATTATAATTTAACCAGTCTGATTCATAATAGATTATATCATTAGAAACTTTGATTAACCGAGATCCATCTATTAAACTAACTCACTTGCATATCCAAAATTATGCATATAGAGTGAAAAAAGGAAATTCAATTATTTGAGTGAAAGAAAAACCTTACTCAAAATAAAATTCTGTTTGATGCTCCATTCTTTTAGAGTATATATATAGTTTTATTATGGAAACAAATTAGATACCATTATTAAAAAAGATAAATAGAGGAAGTTGTTAGTTTAGTAAAAATGAAAAACATGTGACTCTCGTGAGACAAATTTTAACCAGAACTAGAAAGACACCTTTTAAGGAATTAAAAATAAAATTTGTATTAAGATAAGTAATTTTTTTTCAATACTTAGCCGGTGAAGATTCTTGGAAAAATAAGATAATTTTTAAAATAAGAAAACCTGAAAAAAAAATCAATAATAATGTCTAAATTTATAATATGTTCTCATAATAAGACCAATTTAAACACTTAATCAAGCATTTATTTTCAATAAAATTATCCAATAAGAATTTATATATTTCAAAATTTTAGATATACATTTAATAGAAAATAAAAAATTTTTATTTTAGCGAATATACTGACAATTCATTAGAGTAACTTAAAAACATAAAAAAATCATAAATAATTTATATATATAAATAAATTAAATGAAAATTCTTCATGTCCCCGAGTCAAATACAACTTAATTACGTGAAGAGAGTCATCACGATGTGATGTGGACCTTATCAAGATGTCCCGTGCAATTTATGTCAAACAGACATTTTTCAAAGTTTATTATCAAATTAAAAAAAAAAATACTTCTATATAAGTTACAAGTTACAATGCATAATGTTCAATAAATTAAAAAATATATAACGTTCATGTCACAATATTTAATATCATTACATTCTAATGTTTAATATTTGAGATGTGATGATTTGATTACAATATTTGAAAACTACTTGCGAGTTTTCACTTCAAACAACTTTTAACTTTTGTAGATACACGCGCGTGTTTTTTTTTCTACCATGTTTGAAAAATAGGCAAACAAAATTATTTATATTAAAATTAAAAAAAATTATATTAAAATTTTACACCGGTCAGACTTATTTCAATCGTGTTATAACGTGAAGTAATTATTACAACTACTTTAACAATATTTTTTTTCCTCAGGAAACTCTTTTATAAAGTCTTCTGAATATTTTTTTGGTCTACAAAAAAATTTAAATAAGTTTGATCCGAAGACTTATTAGAATCATGATAGATCTATGGTAGGGTTGCATACTAGGAATAGGAAGTGTTGTCGGCAAATAAGATTGAAGGCTGGGTGTTTTGTTATTGTTGTCATATTCGAAACCTAAACCAAAACAAAATAAGAACAAAAACCTAATTCCACTTTCTTCATTTATATGCCTTCCAACAACCACCAATAATCATTATGGTTCACCCTGTCTACTGTTTATCCCAACCTCTTCAAACGTGTCATTCATTGCTCCAATAATCTACAACATTAGCAACTATTTTCAATTTATTTGAGAAAAATTAGAAAGAATGTGAAATATCCTTAAATTAAAAATATAATTATATTTAAGTAACATTTCACTGGGCTCTTTTTCCTTGGTTTAATGGAGATACTTAGAGAAGATACTAAATATTAACGATATTTTCCCAATTATTTGAAATAAGCTAAATTAAAATAAAAAGTTAAGCAGCAAACATTTTTTAAGAAAAAAAATTCTGTTTCAAAAATTATGCGATTTTAGAATTTACATTTATTTTAAATTACATATTACTTTAAACAATAAAAAAGAGTGTACTCCTTCCACCGCGTACTATAAAAGTGTGGTATAAGGAAAAAAATAAGTCAGAAAAAGTATTATTTTAACTTAGTATTTATACTAGCATCTCTAATATTAATAATAGCCCGAGGGATAAAAATTAAAAAAATAATTTTTGGTGTAGTTTAATGTAGTTTTTATGATAAGTAAATAAGAAGAGATATGAAGCATTTAATTAATGGAACGCGGTTTTTCCTATTCCAATTTTGGAAGTGTTGATTACGCGTTACAAAGGAAAGTGAAAAACGAAAGAAGTGAGTAGAAAGTCAAAGCATGAAGTCAACCCGTGTTGGTGTAGTTTACATGTAATTAATGAGTAGACGACAGCACAGACATTCTAAGGTGCAGTGCTGTAATTAAACCAACAAACCAAATCATTCTTGGAATTTAAGGTTCACTATGACCTCCATACATTTATTTATTTTATATGTTGTTTTCAAAAAATTTGAAATAATCATTATTTTTCTTATGTTTGATACCTGTAGTAAATAATCTATATTTCAAAAAGGTATCATTTTGTTATCTTAAATCAATTTAATTTTCTTATAGCAAATAGATTAACCTTTATTCAAATACACTATTAAAGAATTTAATGAAATGGCATTGACAATATAAAATATAATAATACACGGTTATCTGATCATAAATTTACTACATAATTTAAAATAGAAACCTTAAAAGGTACATCTAAACTAATTGCTGATAAGTTGACAGTATAACTTTTTTAAACAGTAAAGTCTATATCAAAGAAAACATGTTTTTGTATTATTTTAAATTTGATAAAAACGCCCTAGTTGTTGAATAAGTCGTAATTATTTCAATAAATCACGATTCTTTATTTTACAATAAATATTTTGAATTATATATTTTAATATTATTAAGGCAGTTCAAGTTCGATGCAAAAATATAATTACTTAAATTAGTCTGAAATGTCAAGCTCAACTATTTTAAATTGACGCAAACCATCTTGAAAATCTATTAGCAATATCGGCTGCCACATTCGCGTGATCTTTTTAATTATTTACTTTTTATAATTGATAAAATCAAATATGATAAATTGACAGGTAAATTCATTGACAAGCTTGTTTTAAATTTAATATTTATACATTTTTTAATTATATATTTAAGGACTTAAATGAATAATTTTATAATAAAAAATATATAATTGAAATAATATCTAAATATTTTATTATTAAAGTACAAAATTTATATAAATATAAAAATCACTTATTTAGGTTTTGTTGTAATATAATCATCATCTCTTTATATGTTTTATTATCTCTTTATATGTATTATTTTTAAAGATTCGGCTTCATTTTTTACCAAATTAATTATTAAAGATTACTTTTTAATGATTAGAGATCACTTTTACATTTTTGATAATGAATAAAATAAAACTATTTAATTATATTTTTGTTTAAAATAAGTTCCTTTCTTTTCTATTTTTTCTTTTAAGTCAAATTTGCATGCAAAGTTTGTTCTTTTTCCTATGATATACAATTTTCTTGTGTAACTAGATATAGGTATCTTGTATACTTTGGGATTTTAGAAGCATTTTGAACTGACAATTTATATGAAATAATTTAATGTTTAATGTTAGTGGAACTTGTTTTAGTATATTCATAGAGTGAAAATGAAATAGATAGATCGAAAATTTTGTATTATTATTGATTAATGTGTGATTTTATTATAATTTATAATTATTTGATGTGGAATTTGGTTGGTTTGAATTATATGCATAAGTGTCTTATTAGTTGTGGAATTTTTAATCAAATTATAAAACATTTTTTTATTAATTACAAAATATATCTAGTTTTAGGAAAAAAATTATTTTTAAATCAAAGAGAGCTTTATTGGAATGAAAAAGAAGAAAGAGGGTGAATAAGTGAGTGAAATTTTTAATTTAAAAGGTTGTTCTCAGTAATTAAGTCAGTGGGTGGGTGAGTAATATTTTTGTTGAATGAAATTCAGAAAATTAAAAACTTTACAATATTGATCGTTGGACAAATTTGATCACAGCAGTTTGATAGTTAGACGAATAATGTTCTTGTTGGGTGAAATTTGAAAAATTAAAAATCCAAAAGCATTGATCATTAGATGGGCGAATATTCTATTAGGCAAATTTTGATTCTAATGGTTTGGTTGTTGGACCAGACTGACATTTGTTATGCCAAATTTAGTCTCAAAGCTTGATTGTTAGACAAGCCTAATACTTATTGTACAAGAATACATGTTTTGCATGTGTAAATTATGATTTTTGATATTTTTTAAAATGTTTTAAATATTTTGAATTTTTGTGTGATTGTATAATATATTAATGCGTAATATGAAATATAAATAATGTAAAAGTGTGTTTGACACATAATATTTTTTTTTATGAAATAAAATATGGTGTTAAAATTGTTTAAAACATACATTGAATTAAAAATTTGTGTTGAGTAAGATATTCTGACTATAGTGATATAATGAAATAATATAAATAATTATCTTGTGGTGAGTGTAAAAAATGAATGAAGTTAAAAATTGAAATGTTGTAAATGTGTTAATTCAATCTAATTATATGAAGAATTAAAAGAATTCGTAGTTTTTTCTATTTCTTATCTGTGTTGTTTTTAATCCGTAACATGTTCCAATTGATTAAATTCTTCCGTGAGCAATTGAAAGCTGTTAGTTTTATTTTATTGTCTCATTTTAGATATTTATTTAGAAAATTCCTATAAAGAAATAGATTACTTTGTAATACTACTGGATGATAATGTGAATATATATATATATATATATA
>Ga0209700_107137_pt1 | contig 16232 bp, 5 predicted proteins | sample SiratroredBW_FD_187528 | JGI IMG/M metagenome (GOLD analysis project Ga0209700, IMG submission 187528) | Root nodule microbial communities of legume samples collected from California, USA - Siratro red BW (SPAdes) (version 2) | ecosystem: Host-associated > Plants > Roots > Nodule | place: USA...
TTATGTTTTATTTCCCCTTTTGAAAAATTGTGGAACATGAAACCTTCAATTAGTTATCTTAGAGTTTTTGGATGTGTTTGCTATGTATTTGTACCTAGTCATTTACGTAGCAAAATGGATAAGAAGGTTGTTAGATGTATTTTCATAGGATATGACAGTCAAAGAAAATGATGGAGATGTTGTGATCCTACTACTGGAAAGTGTTACACATCTCGAAATTTGGTATTCGATGAAGCTTCTTCCTGGTGGTCCCCAGATAAGGAAGTATTGCCAGACTCAGATGTTTTTAAAGACGCGGTACAATCCTCTCAAATCCGATTGAGTTTAGATGAAACTAAAGATGTTGATAACGAAGGCAATGTTGAAGAAGGTGTAACTGAAAGTCCTTGGCAAACTGGTGTTTATCAACAACTAAGCAATGAAGATAAGCCTGGTAGACCAGAAGCACGAACTCCATTGAGAAGGTCAACAAGAATTAGAAAGCCAAATCCAAAGTATGCTAATGCTGCCATAGTAGAAGAAGCAGATGCAAAAGAACCAGAAACCTTCGAGGAAGCATTTCAACATCCAAAATGGATTAAAGCCATGGAAGAAGAAATGGTCGCGCTAGATAGAAATCAAACATGGGAGCTTGTGCCAAAGCCAAAAGATGTCAAGCCTATTTCTTGCAAATGGGTGTACAAGATAAAGCGCCGCACAAATGGATCAATAGAAAGACACAAGGCTCGCCTAGTAGCTCGAGGGTTCTCTCAACAATATGGACTAGACTATGATGAAACATTTAGTCCAGTTGCAAAGCTTACAACTATACGAGTCCTATTAGCACTTGCAGCTTCCAAAAATTCGAATTTGTGGCAGATGGATGTAAAGAATGCATTTTTGCATGGAGAGCTAGATCGGGAGATCTACATGGACCAGTCGATGGGTTTTCAGAGTCAAGATCATCCTGAGTACGTGTGTAAGCTACGAAAGGCACTTTATAGGTTAAAACAAGCACCAAGGGCTTGGTATGGTAAGATTGCTGAATTCCTTACTCATAGTGGTTATTTGGTAACAAGTGCGGATGCTAGCTTATTTATCAAAGCTAAAGGAGAAAAGTTAGCTACCGTGCTAGTATATGTGGATGATTTAATCATTACAGGAGATTGTGAAGAAGAAATTTTTCGAATCAAGGAGAATTTGTCAGTTCGATTTCAAATGAAGGAACTCGGACAACTCAAGCATTTTCTTGGTATAGAGGTTGATCATACTCAAGAAGGAATATTTCTCCATCAACAAAAGTATTCCAAGGATTTGTTGAAGAAGTTTGGAATGCTTAAGTGCAAGCCAATCTCAGCGCCAATGGAGCCCAACACCAAAATATGTGCTCATGAAGGGAAAGATTTAGAAGATGCTACAATGTACCGACAACTGGTGGGTACTCTTATATACTTAACTTTAACAAGACCAGATATTTCTTTTGCAGTTGGTGTGATGAGTCGTTACATGCAAAATCCAAAGAAACCTCATTTGGAAGCAGTGCGTCGAATTTTGAGATATGTGAACAGGACGCTTGACCATGGTATTATGTACAAGAGAGGTGGAGAATGTAAACTAGTTGGCTATTGTGATGCTGACTATGCAGGTGACCATGATACTCGACGCTCAACTACCGGATATATTTTCATGCTTGGGTCAGGAGCAATTTCTTGGTGTAGCAAAAGACAACCAACTGTATCTTTGTCAACCACCGAAGCAGAGTATCGAGCAGCAGCGATGGCAGCTCAAGAGAGCACTTGGCTTATGCAACTGTTAGAAGACTTGCATCAACTAGTAAAGTATCCAATTCCTCTGTATTGCGATAATTTGTCTGCAATACGTTTGGCAGAGAATCCAGTTTTTCATGCAAGAACTAAACATGTGGAGGTGCATTACCACTTTATCCGAGAGAAAGTCTTGAAAGAGGAAATTGAGTTGAAGCATATTAGAACAGAAAATCAAGCTGCAGATTTGCTTACAAAAAGCTTGAGCGGCAGCAAGTTTGAAAGTTTCTATCATCAGCTTGGCATGACAAACAAAGTGGAAGCTAGTGTTGAGGGGGAGTGTTGAAGAAAAAAAAGCAACACCATCCATTTATTACTATAATTAATAATTTATCAATTCCTAAGCTTTTATTAATGTACGTAGAATTATTTTAGGAAGAGAAATATGTGGAGAAAGTGAGTGGCATATATTTGAATTATTAGCTTATATAAGGTCAATAGTAAACATTGAATAATATCACTCTCATTTCAATATTTCTCTTTGCCTTATTATTTCAACATTAATAAGCTTCATAGTTGCTCAAACAAATTCCTTAATCTAGACATAGACCTGTAAAAAATCCTAGAGAGAAATTCCAAGATCCAACCGCCAACACGTAGCTTGTGTCTTCCAAAGAGGTGAACAAAAATTCATAAATCCCTTGCCAAGAGGAATAGCCTTCCAAGAACCAAGGGATTTTCAAGCAATGTCTAACTTCCTTACATGTCCAGGTGTGTTATAGGCTTGTCTCTTTTGGTCTCTTTTGGCAAGCACGATCTTACCATGCAAGTGATTCTTACGCACTTCAAACCCCGTTAGATACGCTTCTTCTTGGATCTGCATAAAGACAAGATCTCCTTTGAGGCAACAAGAGGGCAACTGCGACAAAGGAGATGTTGTAAGCGTTATTCAAAGCCTGAGCAAACGTCTTCTTATACACAGCAGACGCAAAAGAAGTCTTCCCAATTTGTTTCATATCTTGATCATCGAGGCACCTTAGGAGATTAGGAATCCTATAAATTGTACGTTATTTTGCAAGAAAGAACAAATCACGAGAAGAACCGTAATCCACCACAAAAGGAACATAATAAAAACAAATGTGATCACCCAAAAAAGATCACTACATTTCTACTAAGACGAATACAAACAAGAAAAGACTCAAGATAAAAAAACCCTAACTCTTAAAATTGTCATATTTTTCCTAAAACTTCTGCCTGATATAACTTACACTTTACCTTATCTACCGTAAACATTAAACATGTGTAGTAACTTTAAGAATGAAGTACATTTACTTCTACTACTCTGATTGAGTTTTGAATTGTGAGATGTATCATATTTAATTTTGAGATTAATTTCAATACGATTTTCTAATTAAATATTTTATATTAAAGATCAAATTTAAAAATATATTTTATATAATTGAAAACTTAAATTTTGTTAATTTAAATATTTTTTTCATATTTTTTATAGTCTTTGTTCTCGTCATTGTAATTTTTTTTATATTTTTAGTGTGAAGAGTACCAGTTAAACCACGTGTATTAATATGTAGATATTATAACAGAAAATTAGATATCAAATTTGTAATAGAATGTATTGTTTGAATTACAGTCTATTCTGATATAGATTTCTTTCTTCTTTTTCAAAATTTTTAAAATAAATTATTCTTTAATGTTTATTGGTTAGTATTATCTTAAATTTTAATCAGTAATATAACTTATTATAATTTCCTTTTTTAGAGTATAATTAGCAAGATCTTTTTTTTTTAAATGTGGTTAATAGAAATACCAAATTTTTATAATAATTCATGAAAGATAGGTAAAAGTGGTGATTTTTATTTGTAACTTGAGAACTTTAAAATTGATATTTTTTTACAAAACTATATTCTCTATTATATAAAATATTTTGCTTGAATTTTTATACTACATGTTTATTGAATTGGATAAAATATCTTTTTATGAACATAAATGAATAATTTTCTATTTTAGTAAAAAAAAAATGTTTGGTTTTGGTTCAACAAGTTATATTTTTATTTATATTTTAGTCATATCCATTAATTGTGTCATGAAACCGTTACAAAATATGGATATTAGTAACAAGTTTGTTATATATCTTTTTCCTATACTTGATCGTTTTCAAGTTTATTATAATTGTAAAAAATCTATTGGTTTAAATACTAGCATGTGTAGTTTTGTTTATGTTTTCTCACGCGTTAACTAGTTATTTAAGTGTTATATTATAAAAGTAAGCAACATGCTACATTGTTAGGAGATAAAGGTAAATGACATGTTATATTGTTACCTGGTAAAGATAAATGACATGTTATGTTATTTATATGTGCAAGTACAATTAATCAAGTGACTTTTATGGTATTTCATTAATGTTTTTAAACGCTTCTTCTTTTAAATTAATCATTTTTTTCGTAGCTAAATTAAGAATGAAAAATAAACTATTCCTATTATATGAAATAAAATATGTTAGTAATATTTTTTCACTTGAAACTATCATGTCAACCTCTAACAGCACAATTATTGGGTGTGACTAAAGCCTAAACGAATTTAATTATTGCATGAAGACCAATCATATTTTATTCAAATAAATTTGGTAGCCTATTTACATGGAAAATGTATTTTTCCCTTATTGAATTATAACCTGCACTTAGATTCTGATTCTCTTACTATTTCTAAAGAAAGTTATTCAAACAAATCTTTAACAATTAACATGCCAATATATTACATTAGGAGAAAGGAGAGTGGGAATTACTCTTTTACTTATAGATATTTTAAAATACTTAAAATAGGTTTTAGGTTTTCAATATAATATTCATTTTTATTTTAAGTACCCGATAAATTATTTTTCTAAATTAAATATCTAATAAATTATAATTTTTTATTAAATATTTGAAAAAAATTATTTATGTTTTATTCTTAATATTATATTTTTTTAATTTACCCTTAAAATATTATTATTTTTCCTTTTCTTTCCTTGATTTATTTTTTACTGTAACAATAGATATTTTGTAAATCGTATAATGACTTATTAATATATATAATTTTTTAATGATTTGAATAGGATAATCGATATTTTAAGATAATTGATAAATAAATAATAAAATCAATTAAAAAATAAAAAAGATACTCTAATAAAAATATTTAATTGATTAAAGTAAAAGAAATTGCTAATGCTCAAATTAAAAAAAAAAATATGTCAAGAACTACAACAAGTAAGTGCAGTATTTACACCAAAACACTTAAAGAACTAAAAACCAATTTTAGAGGGAACTAATAAACAATAATTAAAAAATATTGAAGTATCACAATCATATTAAATTCCCGTACATTTGTACACGCATCTACCACCAACCAAATAGAAAAAAGATGATGAAGGGAATGGTGAAAGCAGATAACTGGAGCTTTTTCTTCCAACCACTTCTTCTTTATTGATTTGTGTAAATTCAAATAAATACACTTAAAATATTTTTTTTTCTTTAACTATTTTATGTATTTACGAATCTATATAAATTAATAATATATAACTTATTTCAGTTAGAAGAAATTTTGAAATAAGGTACTTAATTTGAAATTTTGATGAGTGTGAATAAAAATTGAAACTATTCATAATTAAAATAAATTTAAGCTTTATTATTAAAAAGTCAGCCCTAAAATCAATTACCTTATTCATTGGGCCAAATATAACAAACAAACAGATCTCTAAATCTTCATTAATATCTGTACTTCCATGGTTTCTTTTTGCACCTCCATAATAAAAATATCTTTAATCTCTATCATCTCCTTTTATGTTGCTGTTATGACTTTTAGATTTGATAAAAATGATTTCTAGATGGCGATCCAAAAGTAAAAATAACTTAATTATCCAATTTAAAATTCAAAAATACATTTCAAATTATACAGTCAAAAACTTTTTTTTTACAGTAAATGACTTATTGTATAATCTCTTAAAACACTTTTAACTTCAAAATTACACAAGTTAAAAAGTTTCTAGATTCCAAAATCCAAAAAAGAAACTTAAACCAAAATGACAAAGTAGATATATTTATATTTATGAAGATGCAGAAGGAAAGTACTAGGGTATAAAAAGAAATCTCTTGATATCACCCTATAATTGACCTATTAAAGAAGAGTTTGGGCCCCTGGAGTTAGTGACAGGACAAGTGATGGCAATCTGGAATTTCATTAAACTTTTTGGCAGTTTTTCTAATTGATGTTTCAGTATTTAATTAAACTTTTGATTTAATTGTAACATAGTATAATTTTGGTTACATTATTAACTAACTAAAAATTTACTTAATTATTATTTTTAAAATAATTATCTCATCATAATTCATGATCCAATAACAGTGCCAAAAATTACACAGTTAAAGTTAATATATTTTAATTAAAGTCTAAAATCTTTAGGTAGTGTTGACACATACAAAATGAAACGCAACATTATAATCTTAATTATTGTCTCGGTCAGTTATATTATGAAAACAGGATAATTTGTACTGTTTTGTTTTGTATAATAGAAATATTCTGGTTCGTTTTAGTGGTTTAACTCTTTCAAATCAAATCAAGTTAAGCATTTTTCTGGTTTAATTCCGTTCTAAGATGGAATATAGATGTTCCATTTCGATCAAACACGCCATCAAAACCTTACATTGGAACTTATTCTATTATTCCATCTTCCATTATTTTTACTTTTTGGACAGTTGTGTAAGAACAGAAAAGCAAGTGGGATTAGGGTGCTTATTCTATTCTATCCAACCCCATTGCACATAGTTAATGCATTAAAATCAAAAACCATCATCCACTAATGAGAAAAGGCAAAATAAAGTAATGATACAAAAAAGCAAAATTATGCTTTATACATACAAAAGCAGCCATTTTGGAAAGGTGGTAGAAACAAAAGGCCTTGAGGCCTTCTGTACCATACACTGAGAAACTAGTGAATTGTCCCACTGTGGAATGAAGCACCCAAACATGGATGAATGGATGATAGTTAGAGCTTCTCTTCTAATAAAGTTGTTCTCTCCTGTCATGTAACCACCTCCACCTATGGAAAAAAGCACACCAAAAAGCATTACATAGTAGCTAAATTGGTCATGTTCAAAGGTTGTGCTGAAATTATTACCATTCAGATTTGTTTAAAATTCCCACACTTCCAAGCAATAAAAGTAATATTGGGTATTCCAAAGCTAAGAACTTTTTTGTTTTCTAACATAAAGCAAAAAGACTTTAAATTAAAGAATCTGAAATAGGTTTTAATGTATACAAAAAACTTTCTTATGGTATTTTAGGTAGTACTTATAACAATCAATAAAATCTACCATGTACTTATAGCAGTAATCTTATAAGACAGTTTTAGACTACCTTTCCATCATAAGTTACTATGCATATGACTTTTAAGATGATTATGAGTTTTGAATTTCCAATGACATGATTATGAGTTAATAACATGTGATTAAATTGTGTGGATACTTGTGGACTCACCAATGGTAATCCCATCTGGGTCGGACTTTGGTCATCCTGTTTTCACCATAGGGGTAATCCGTTTCAGCTCTTTTTGTGTTTCTGAAAGCACAACACCCAATGGAATAAATTCCTATGAGAAGCACAAGCATGGTGACAGTGAGAACTGAGAGCTTGTGCCAATTCCCTCTTATGTCTTCAAGCACACCAGCTTTGCAAGAATCACACTCATAGCAGAGCAAATTGGGGGCATTGTTCCACCTGTAGCAATCAGGGTCTTGTGTCATCATCGTTGCTGTCGGGTTGTAAGTGCAAGCAGTTGGTGGCTTACAACATCCAGACTGCATAACCCAAAATACAACTATGACTTAGCAATGATCCATCTGAAAAGAAAAAAAGGCTTTTTTGGCTATTTTGTTGAATTGAAAATTAATGCTTGCAATCAAGTGAGAGGTTTAGCATGCAAAATCCATCATAAAGAAGGAAAAGAAAAGTCATCCCTAGTCTTCTATATATTGAAATCAATCTCTAATATAGCTCATAGTTCTGTGTTATTTTAGTGGTGTTTGTAGTCCCTGGTAACTTCTAAATTTTGGTTTTTTTCCCCTACTTTTAAAACATTGGTTTAGCTCTCCTATTTATTGAAATACTCAAACTTTGGTCTCTATAAAGTAAAAGTAAATGTTGGAGACTTTAGTTTGAATATTTTCGCAAATACAAATGCTATGTAGTTTCAAAAGTAACAAAAGACTAATATCAGAAAATTTTCACATAATTTGGACTAAAAACATCATTAACTCAATTGCAATGTATTTTCCATGAATAGAGTGCATAAAAATTGAAAAGAGAAACAAGCTACATAAGTAGTTGTACCTGTATTGGAGACATATCCCTCTGCATGTAATCAAGAACGGTCCAGGAGGCAAGCTTTTGACAAGTTTTAGACCCCAAAATACAGCTTCTGATAGTGCTCCAATAACGAGGATCCTCTATTCTCTTCCTCAGCCACGGTGAGTAATCCTGAAGATGATACTCCTTGTAAACCCTTCCAGGCACTTCAACACCACCACCCTTGCTAGTCACACCAAAACCAAATATAGTCAAACCCATTAGTGCTGCTATGAGGAACAACATGACCACCAAGTACAACCACAGTGCACATGCCACATGAAAGCATGCACCAATGAAGCCTGCTAGTGATACCACAAGCACCACAAATCCTATAACCAAAAGAGGGGTTTGGAGAAAATTTTCACAGGTTGTGCTGCTCCTTGCCATCCATAGACCTGCTCCAATTATTGGTATGGATGCTAAAAGTGTGAACAAGTTCAAGAACCCGATCACTGTGTTGCTGAACCTATACATGTCTCTCACTCTCTCTCTCTATCTCTATCTCTACTTTGTCATTTGTTAGCTGCTTCTTGTGCTGCCTTCAGCTTTGTTTTCCATTTTAAAAAGGGATGGTGACACTCATTTTGCTTTGTTTATGTTGTCCATCAAAACTCAAACTTTTGTTGGGGGATGTGAAAATGAACAAATGAAATGAGATTGTCCTTCTTAGTTGTTAAGGAAGTTATTTTATGTCTTGCTGTGACGAATCTGCCCTTCTTCCCTCCTTTCCCGGTCTTTTTTTTTAGTATGGTAGTGACACAATTGACACATTTATCCTTAATACAGATACATGCATAGGCATCAATTCCATGTCAATTTTGGCAAGGCAAGCAAAGAATTTAGAACAACTAATGGTGTTTTTTGTAACTACAAATAATGATATTGCTTTTGAGATATGGACCCAAATAGGACTTCTTTGCAAAGCAAGATCATGAACCAGATTTGGGGTATTGTTAGAGGGGTATTGTAGAATAATGATACAGTATGAGGGATGCTCTGTCTTTCTTATCCTGTCTCATCTAATCTTATTGTCACACCAATACCATGTGTCTATTCGGCTCCACTAGGTCACCTAGTTCTTTTCTTAAAAGAAGTTCCACCAAGCTTTAATTTGTCAATGACAAATACACTTTAGCAAAGCACCTTGTCCTGTTGATACATTGTGCTCTACCATGGAATTTTAAATGCAAAAAATTGCCATCTTCCAATTGTTCAATTAACATGCCTTTGCTATTTCAGAACTTTGATTTTCGAGTTACTTAATTAAATGAATGTTGATGCTTTTTTTATTAGTGACTTGATTGATTAGCATCAAGAGGCTCAATAAGCACACTCATTATTTTCTTCTCCTTCTTATCACTTTTTTGAAATGAACTTTGATGATAAATGTTAGTGAATACAAAACTAAACATAATACACAGAATATATCTATTATTATATATTTTAATCTTGAGTAATCCCCCCCTTCACCTCTGTCTCGAAAGTAATATGGATCTGATGAGTCTCGAATCATAATTGAACTCATATATAAAAGATCTCAATACCACTTTCAATAAAAATCTTAAAACATTAGGTCAATAGATTTTTCTCCTTATATATTGCTTTCCTCACTCATGTCTTCAAACTTAAATTTCTCACAGAAGCCATATAATCATGTATAAGGTGTGCTTCTCTTTCTCATTACCCCCAAAAATCCACAATATTTGTCAAAAGAGTGGAATTGGATGTACATGCTTAGTTAAGGCAGTGACAGTAACATTGAAAAATAGGATTGGTATATCTGTTCAACTACAGCAAAGCCATGTATGACAGAACCAAGGAGCATTCGAGCAGGCTTTATGATAGCATTGAATGCTTTGTCACACTATGTCACTTTCAATCTCTTTTCTCCAGTTCAGAATGCAACAACCCATTTGTTTTCAAGTACAGTTGAAAAATGTTGAAGTTTCTCCGTAGTCATTAACTAGTAGTATAAGAAATTTTTATTATTAGGAGAACAAGATCCTTTGAATATACAAGATATGGCATTGGTCTTGCATAATGAAAACCATATAAAGAATGGCATTTCGAACAAATAAAGAAATTTTCACTAAGAAATAGAAGTAGAAGAACTGCTGGTAAATTTATCAATTTGCTAGGCAGAGAAACCAAGTGTGAACTCATGAGGATTGAATTCCTTATTCGGTCTCGACCTGTTCCATGTGTATATATGAATGGCAAATTATTCTTGGCCTAGGTGCAAGAATGGTAGTACTTATGTTCCTATACTTGTGTGAATATTCATCAAGTGATAATGAACAAATGCCTAACTTGTTGGCATGGACTTGTTCTGCAAGAATGAACTAAAAAGAATGAATGCTTGGCGGGGCCTATGAAGAGGAACCTCATGTCCAGCTCCTCTTACTGTAACCATTGTCAACCCTTTATAAACTTGACTCCAACCACCAACCTTCACAGAACAGAAAAAATCTTAGCTAATATAATAGGATGACAGCAAAAAAAATCTATCACAGAATTTACACAATTAGTGTCTGTCACGAGACCGTTTGTTACTCATAGAAGTTGCACCAACCTTGCCACTATCATACCAAGGGTACCAATTGATGATGGTAGGTAGCTTCAAGGCATCAATTGAATATCGAGTAGCAGTCACTGGAACCACAGCATCAGTGTCTCCACTGCAGCCAAAGATACAAAGATAGAGTTTCAATCCCAAACAAAAAACAAGGGATAATTAGAAAACAATTAAACAAAAATACTAAGGATTGAAGATCAAAAGGTAAAAATATTTTTACTTTTTATTGGACAATGATTAAATAAAGATGTATCGTGTGAATAGATACAACAAAAAGTATAAGATAAAGTTTTTAGACCGAGTTTTGATTTTGGTTTAGGTTCTTAATCTTATTAAAAAGTTTCTTTATTTTTTATCTCTGTAAAATTTGAAATCAATGTTTTAAATTCTTATAAAATGTATAAATTTTAGGTTTATTTTTGTAAGCTTTTTTTTTTCAAGCCTCCAAAATTTAAAATTATTAGCTTTAATCATAAAATATTATCAGTTCTTTTGTCCTGCGATTTATTTGGTTCACACTTTTTCCATTTTATCTTGGTAAGGCACATCTTTCCCTTGCTCTTGAATTCCTAACTTTCATGGTGGTGATTGTAATCCTTTTTAATTTCCTTTCAAATTTTCTGTGGAGTGCCTGAAAGAAACACATGACAATTTTTTCTAGAACAGTGCACCTATACTATCTCTTTGTAAGTAGATTCTTCTCTATAAGCTATACAATAGAATGAGAGCCTATTAATTTTTCACTATGCAAAACCATTTGTAACATTAGAAGAACCAATAGCTGAAACACTTTAGCACAGATAATCTAAGATAAAAAGAAAATGCAGGTACCTGTAGACCCATATTCGGTAACCAGCTGTAATAAGTTCTTGATATATAGGAAGCATAGATAATGGAGAATCAGTCCAATAGTTCCCAACAATATCACTGTCAAAAAACACATTTTAGATCTAACTTACAGTAAAAAATAGAATTGGCCCCAAGAAAACAGCTCAAAAATTGCACATAAATCATACCTGCATGCTTTCCATGCATAAGGAATCCCAGTTACATTGGCATGAAATGCCTTCTGAACTTCTGGACGGTTGAAATACGAATCAGAATACCTTTCAGTACAGGGATCATATGCTCGAGACATCCATGGCTGAGTTTGAAAGGAAAACATTAGAGGAAAAGAAAACAAGAAAAGAAAAAATAATGTAACAGTTTGTCACCCAAATATTAACAACTATAGGTGCTATACATCTCAAGACTGAAACTTGCAATGAAAAGTTCAGACATCTATTTTGCCTCAGGTAGTTTAGCAATTGCAAAATACCAATCAAGAAAATATGATATTCGTCCTAATCTTAAATAGACTAGTAACCATCAAATTTTAAGACAGAAGAATTAAACAAGAATGATATCTGAATAATTTATTGCATTCATGACAACCAATAAACTGCAGCTTAGGACCAATATGTTCTAATTTCATCTAGAATATTGTCTTGTAAGTGAATCATACAGCAAATACCAACCAACCTCTGTAAATTGAGACTGTAATCAAACTGCTAAATAATATTCTCCAATTCATTGCTTCAGCTTTTAGCACAAGAAAATTTCAGAAGCTTATTAACAACCATTTCAAAAACATTCTAGTGCTAGAGGAGATAATACTGATGGAAACTTCTCAATAAGCAACATAGGCACTAGAAATCAATGCTAATAACATAGTTGCAGCAGTTTTCCCTGAATGTACTCTATTCTGGTTTGACAACTATAATTCAGTGAAAGGAATTCCAATTAGAAATGATGTTTATAGGTAAATGGAATAAGTGACAACAATAGCTTACATAGCGACCCTTCAAGCCGCGTCTGAGTGATGCTGTGTTATTACAAGGCTGAGTATAAACGCTATATGGATCAATGTTTCCCTGCTCCACAGTTGCGACTCTTAGAGCCTGCATGCATTGCACTGATGGATGCTGAGAGGACCCAAAATTGCAGGCAATTTTTAGCATCCTATACGTGGAATCTGAAACCAAACCATGGGTCCACCAATATTCAAATGTGCCAACATAATCATGATAATCATCAGTAACAGCATTACCAACCTGATAAACAGAGAAAAACAAAATAATTATGTGATTATAACAAGGTAGTGGCAATTCTCCGTTAACATAACAGATTAAAAAAAATGCACAACCGTTTCATGAATCTTACAGTCTCACCATAAATCCCTTAAAATTAATGACTGGATTCTGGATTCCCTTATTTTTCTGGTAAATAACTTGTGCCAACTGAGGAACATAATGACCTGAAAAAATATGTTCAAGAAATTTAATACAAAATCTGTAGTAAGAAAACCGACATATCAAACATGGAATCACCTGCATAACTTTCTCCAGCGATGTAGAATTCTCTATGCTTATATTGAGGAAATCTTTCAAACCAATTAACAAGAAAAGCATATGAGTCTTCAGCTGCAAAGTCAGATCCCAGATGCACGTAAGCATGTCAAAATCACAATTCATAAACCAAACTCATTGTTGCTAAAAAAAATGGTATGAAGGATGAATCCTGCATCTACAAGTACATTCCATTCACAACAACTACATAATACATTACCTGTTCTCTGGTCACCAAATGTATACAGATCTGTTGTTTTATTCGAATATGAAAAACCAACACCAGCAGGAGAATCAAGGAACAGTACATTTGCCACTGCAGTACCCCAAATATTAAGGCATAAAGATATGATATACGTTGCAAAAAACTAAAATCACAACCAATGGGAATGCGAATTTCACTTACACTTGTTCCAAGCATAAGGATTCAAGTAAAGCGACCTGCCATCAGGCCTAATGTGAAAAGGACCAACTTCTTCAGATGCACCATAAGCAATAGAGGAACATCCAGGTCCACCATTGAGCCACAAAACCAGTGGCCTTGACCTTGGTCCACGACTCACCGGTGCCTCCACCAACCAGTAAAACAGTGCTCTCCCACTTTGCTCATTCACTGTCACATAACCAGAATACTGAGCAAACCCAACATTCTTTGGCTGTCCTGGCAGCTGGGTAATTCTGTCTCTCTTCTGATCTTCAATGGGGGAGGCCAAAGAAACCACTCCACAAATGGCCAAAAGCAAAACAAGATAGAATCTTGAAGAATAACCCATCATGACTCTGCCAAACTCAAAACGAATACCCAAAAAAAGTACTACAATATTTCTGGGTTGGAATTCCTTTTTAGATGCCTCCTTCTAAACCATGGAAAAGAAAATGGGAGAATCAATGGAAGTGGGTAGTAGTACTACAAAGGGTCAAAGTCCAAGCACAAACACAAATCCCAACACAGTGATAGATAAGATCTAGACTTCAATGCCAGAGTTTTGCTGCAGTTCTACTGGTCCAAAATCAGATTTAGAGGGAAACAGAGAGAGAGAGAGAGAGAGAGTAGCAAAGAGAGTTACTTGGAGGATAGAAAACAACAAAGCAAAGAGAGAGAGAGAAAGAGAAAGTGTGAGGAAGTGAGAGAAACACATTGCATAAAGCTGGTAACATATTTATAAGGAAGTGCCAATGATTGTTATGATGAGTTGTTGCAATTGATTAAGCACCATGCATCCGGTCGTCAACTAAATCATCGATGCTTTGAATTTTCTTTTGCTGTTTCTGTTTACATGCTCATGCTTTGTGTTTCAGAAGTTGACTGAAGCAGTTGAATGCGCACATGGGAGCACAAGAGTTTTTTTCTTTAGTAGGTTTTATAATTCTCTTTGCTAAATATATTTTGTCTTGGTCAACACAACTACATAATTTAGTCCATCAACACTCTCACTAGGGGAGGTAGTTGAGTAAAACATTTCCCAAAATGAAGTCATGGATTTCGTAGCTTGTGAACCACCATTAAGAGTTGAGTAGATTTTCCATGAGTAATTGTGACATGTAAGAAATGTTGATGAAGAATATTCTCAAACGTGTGGTGTGTATGAATCTGTTGTGTATGAACTACTGATGCGTTTGTGACAATATCAAGATTGAAAATAACCATATCTTTCAACAAGGGTAAATCTGTGAAGAATAAAAACTAAGTGTAGTTTTTGTGGACCTAACTTCATAATTCCCTTTTGCTCCTTTGACTGACCTAGATCTATGAAGCATGCAAATTTGAACCTGAAGATCAGATCTAAAAAAAATTAATAGTTAATTTTTGGTTCAATTTTGAAAATAAAACAATGTTGAAAGATAAATAAGTAAATAGTAACCAATGAATCTAACTTTTTGTATTCTTTAGTCCACACATAACATTAAACCTAACCTTCCTAACACCTTCGAAAATTTTGCCAAATTTGACACGCCTTGTGTTTAATTTGATATATATATATATATATATATATATATATATATATATAAGTAGACACAGCACATGAACACAGCCATGTAATATACCAACCTGCTAACAGTTGTTAAATAGTTGTTCACATTCAAAAGATTGATAAATAAAAAGTGTCAGAAATTGTGCTGAAATATGTTTAAAATCGTGATAATATTAATAAAACTTATTTATAATGAAAATATTTTACTTTGTGTAATATTCTTAAGACACTAAATAATATTTGAGGGAAAAAAAGTTGTTAAAACAGTTGAGATTTGAATGAATGATGGGTGGTGTTTTATTTGGGCGTATTTAACCAATTCATTATATGTACTATAAGGTGCCACGTGGATAGTGTCGGTGAGCTTAATCCTAAAACATAAAGATTCATGTAACCTTGAACCTCGCGTCAAACAAGACTGGTTACTTTAACGGTGTTCTTTATTATGTATTTCTAAATAATTATATGAAAAAATTTAATAATTTTTTTACTACGTAGATACTCCATAATCAAGTAATATTGTTTAAAACATTTAAATTCGTGCATAGATATTTCAAATAAATCAATCGAAAAGTTTATATGTATTAATTAATATTTTCTGTGGTAATTTAATTTGTAATCGTTTTTGTGTTAATATATAGTGTTTTAAATTATTTGAAAATATAAATGAAATTTAAATTTATGTTTGAATTTTAATTTATATTAATTATTAAGGTGGGTATGAAATGTATGTGGGTTAGTTTTTTCATTCATAGGAAATAATCAATCACAAATCATATCCTCGTACATCTTAACACATTTTTAATTATAGTTTGTATTATCTCTTGATTATTATTATGTATATATTTTTTTGTTACAATTATTCAGAAACAAATTCTTTAATAATATATATATATATATATATATATATATATATATATATATATATATATATATATATAGTGTAATTATTGGAGTTTAGAGATTTAGAAATAATCAATCGCAAATCATATCCTCGTACATCTTAACACATTTTTAATTATAGTTTGTATTATCTCTTGATTATTATTATGTACATGTTTTTTTGTTACAATTATTCAGAAACAAATTCTTTAATTATATATATATATATATATATATATATATATATATATATATATTTATATATATATATATATAT
>Ga0209700_107139_pt1 | contig 16228 bp, 5 predicted proteins | sample SiratroredBW_FD_187528 | JGI IMG/M metagenome (GOLD analysis project Ga0209700, IMG submission 187528) | Root nodule microbial communities of legume samples collected from California, USA - Siratro red BW (SPAdes) (version 2) | ecosystem: Host-associated > Plants > Roots > Nodule | place: USA...
TTTTTTTTTTTTTTTTTTTTTCATTTTTAACGGCTAACGTGCTTTTATGTTTTCCTTTTCTTTTATCTTGCAGACTGTATTTCTTAACGACGAATTTAAGAATATGCGATTACAAAAATTTACTAAAACGTCAGTGACGAAAAGCAATTTATTTAGTTCCGTAACACGTGACGCACCAAAAAACGTGAGCACAGTGCTCCTTCTAGAAACCGCATGAAATCTAATTTGATAATAACGCATCACCAACAGTTTCAAAAGAGATTAACTTTACCTCCACAAATTCATTTTTCACTATCTGGGGCCAGGAATTGGATTCTTACCGACATGCGATGAACGATGTCTTCATTTTTGAGAGAAGTAAAGTAAACGCAGATTCGATGCAGACATTGGGATTCGCTAAGCCCAACATTCTTTCAAGAACCAATAAATTACTATCCTTGAACTCTGCAGCAACACAGTTTTCCTCCCAACAGCAAAAGAAAATTGGGACCGAAAGTTGAACTTGTTTTGAAAAAGTGACTACAAATAAAAACGTCATGGCATTGTAAGCATCTTCTTTCTAAATTGTCAAACTTCGGACGAGTTGGAAAAATGTGCGTGAACAAAGTTAAAAGTATTTTGTTGACACAATTGATCTTGCTCAATGCAAATGCTTAGACAGTGTTTCATTTTCAGGATAAGTTGATTTAATTTCCTCTTTCTTTAATACAAAAGAAATAAAAGAGAAAGTATGGATAGCATATATTACAGATAGATTTTTCCAATAAAAGAGAATTTAAACCGGGACTTCTTCGACTTCAAAAAAATGCGACAATGGATACAAAGGATACCCGAACCCTACAAGGGACAAGGGTTGTTATATTCGTAAAAATTCTCATCTGTGCTGTACCATCACCCAAACTATAGAATTTAAAATTAAAAGTAAAAAGTGGTGATCCAACAATGTATCAGTTTCAGGATCAAGCAGATAGATGTCAATCATTGTTGACGCTTGGTACGGGGCAAGAGAGCGAGTAGAATTTTTTTCCTTGGACCCTGCAACCCAAACAGCCTCCATTAGACAAATAAGAGCACATAATCAGATTGACTACTCAGCACATTCACATAAGAAAAGAAAACATTCTTTTACAAAGAGCAACAGAAGCAAGCAAGCAAAACACACGTCCTATCATCAATACAAACGCAGACACCCTCCTCTTTATAGGCACATCACAGGTAGAAGGTCCAAGTAGAATAACCGGACAATCACCTTTGACTAGGTTCAGACAGCAGAATTCACAGGACATGTTCATATTTGGTTGACCCAACGAGAAACATTCATTCATTCTGGTAGATGTTCTAAAGCATGAAAGAAATACAAAGTATATTCACAGGCTAAACGTGCAAGCAGGAGGGTAATTCAAGTCTTCCAGCCAAATAACAACAAAAATAAACAAGCTTAAAAGGATTTATTGATAAAAAGTTAAACACAATCTCAATAGTTGATTTTCTAATAGTTTTTTAATAGAGGTTTATCCCCTAAGCACACCCCTTCTCACTTTAGGAGTCAAATCTATATTTTTTAAGGGTTATTTTGCAACTGAGACATTACACATTGTTTTACAGGTATTTTGATCAAATAACTTTTAACAATGATGATGAACCTATAGAAGGAAAGAGAAAGAGAAATCCGTGGTATTATTACAAAAAAAGTGTTTAACAACAATTAACATGAAGATATATTCAAACACAACTCCATTAACCAAACTCATGCTACATTGTCTGAATATAATATATAACAATGCCTAAATCTATATAGTTGGTGCAACATTCAGAACAGTAAGCCTCATTGAATAACACCTGAATATATGAGAAAAGAAAGAGAATTAATTACCATAGGAATCCCTAGCTCTTTGAGATCATTTTCTCCCATCTGCTTCAATGCAGTCATATCCACCTGATTGAACATATCAGAGCATAAGATAACTAGCAGTGCAAAATTAGAATAAATACAATTCATAGCTGAAGCATATTTATCAAAATCACACTTCATATTCCATTAATCCATATACTTCCGTACTAAGATAAATCGAGATACAAGACAATATATGATCACTTAAACGCTCTACACAACAAACTCAGTTCATCTGCTAGTTAAGATTTAAGAGCACAGATTCGTCTAAATGACAATTGAAGCTAAGAGATTATTAATCACTGTAAGATGCTAAGAGTCAGCTCCCTCGATGTGATTTAAGAGATAAGTTTAATCATTACAATATTCACCTCATGACCCCAAAAAAGAGAAAAAGATGTGAAAAGTATTTACAAGGCATGATTCTTTAAAAAATGTTTCAACTGTTAACATTTGTTTGAAATTTTACATTAACTAAAGATACCAAATTAAGTATACAAGTGAAGTGCAAATTTCACCTCTCAAATCAATTCTTTAAGATTGAACTAGACATAATTCACTTTCTAAAATAATATCAGAGCCAATCTCTAGCAAGGTGCATCGAACTTATTGTGTCATTCGGTATCGAACCACACCCATAAATATTTATTCCCAAATGTCCAATCCTCAGCATGAAAGAATGTGTTTAAGACCCCATATCAACTAGAGATATGAGTAAATTATAGTATATAAATTCAAACCAGTTTTGAAGGGTTAATTAATTCCCTTTCTAAGAACATTTATCCCCAATTTGTATAACTACAAAACATTCACACCACACTAACAACAAAATTTGCCAATGAACACTAGTACAATACACATAGAGTAAAACAATAAAATTTAATTAAAGGGAAAATAGTTTAATCTGAAACTAATATGCAACAACGTAACCAAGTTGAAGAACAGAGTCTCGGTCATCCAATGGAACACATTTCCCCAAACATGTAAATCGAACACAGAACTTACAAGAATTCAACCATCAATGACATAAAGAGAAACACATTAATTGAAGAGGAAAAATACTACTCGAGAATGTCCCAGATGAAAATCAGTTGAAAGTTCTCAACATTTATAGTCTTTTACAGTCATTTCGTCAGTTAGAATTGCAGTACCAACCAATAAGTAAATGATTTTGACATGTAACGGAACACATGACAATACAAATTATCAATTGAAAATAAATTAAAAACAAATATGATTTTCATTTACGGAAAAGAAATTAGTTACATACTTCCTCAGCCTTAAAGAGAATGGCATATTTTTGAAGTCCTAGTGCATGTAACAGGCCATCCACAGTCTGGTTTGATTGTTGTACTTGTTCATCACCCTATATGATAACCATCAAATCCACACGTTAGGATGAACTTTACAGATAATCTGTTTTAAGAACTAAACACACCTCAAGTATCCACAATCATTTAAAAAGATTGATCAAAACTACATATGCAATTAATATAAACTTCCATTCGTTAAATTTTATCTTGATAGGATGCTAACATTTATCCACACAAAGCATAGAGCAAATATGTGCATAAGCAAAAGCCAGATAAGCATAAGCATAACACAAACAGTAACTTCGTTTATATAACGATGTACCCAATGCCATCTATTGATGGAGTATTCTCTTTCCAAACGAGTGTTTTTCTAGTATAACCTTTCCACTCTTACAAGACATATTAGGATGTTAATTCACATCAATGAATCAAATAAGGTTCACTTGAGGTAGTACTAGTGATTAGCACCTAAGCACTTCGGGGAACCTCTTTTAAATGCCAGCTGTCAAGGAGAGGAACCAAGCCACTTAGGTGCTCCACCAAGCATCCCACACTATTCAATGTGGAATTTGGGCACCCGGAAATACCCATAATCCTTATCATTCATAGCACCTACACTAGAAGCTGACATACCAACAGTTGCACTGTACAATGCCTCACTTAGCTTTCCTAATTAGCCCTCCATAGGTAAACTGACGTCCCAACAGATGCACTCCACATGCTTTGCTCAGTTTTTCTTATAAGCCGCTCCACCGATAGGCAACCTTTCTTGTTACACTAAGAGCATCTTTAGTGCAAGATCGTAATTTTTTAGATCTTGCCCTACTTTTTGGTGGTTCTCTCTATCACATAGGACACAAGATTTCTCAAGATCTCATTCAACTTTTGCTCTAGTGGTAGATCTTCGAAAAATGCATAGATCTTCAGCCTATTTCTACAAAGAACCCATCCTCCATGCAGGAGATCTTTATTTTGGCTTTACTGCAAGATTTTGTATTTAAGATCTCAGTTCAAGATCTTGCACTTCTAATGACCAACTTTCATACCAATTAAAAAGTATTCAGGCACTTGAGGAACATTCCTTAAAAGCTAATTGTGGTTGTAAGCATTTTAAACCTCACTCTAGAGTCTCGTACTTTCAATATAAGATTCACGTCTCACATCTTGAAATTGGATCCTAACATGGGATAACAAACCAATAAGCACCCCATGCGCTTGGGTAACCCGCCCTTAAAATCTAGATGTCCTAAGGGGAGAACCAAGTAACTTGAGTACTCCATCAAGAATCCCATGCTGCTCAATGTGGGACTTGGACACCCCAACCCAAGTCCATACAGTAGCATATCCTTTGAAAGTTGACATACCAACAGATGGACAGCACATTACTTTAGTCCCTTTATGTATATCGCTTTCAAACTCAGACAACCAGCTCCAATATCAGTTTATAAGCACCCAAACACTTTGGAAACCGTCACAAAACTAATTGTAGAGGGCGAAGAACCAAGTCATTCATGTATTCTCTCAAGCATCTTACATCATGCAATGCGGGAGTTAGACACCCCACAATATCCAAGCCCCTATTCCCAATCAGTTATTAAACTCGGAATGAACTTGCTGGTTCAATCAATTTAACTGAAAACCGGAAATACATTCTTGTGGAAATACAATGAACTCGGATCTGATCTGAACCACACAGAACAAGTAAACTCACCAATCAGGGTCAACAAATGGCAAAACCATTCACCAAAAAATAACAGAACCCATTTAGCTTCTCCAAGCCAGCAAGGTTGTCACTTAGAGAGGCATTCATAACCAAACCAACATTCCAGCAATAAAAGAACGCACACAACATAATAACTATTTTACCATCATATATCCTGAAAGGGAACGTAACCATCACCACGATCTAGTCTGGTTGGGGCAGCAGAGGACAAAATCTTTCTCACCCGAGAAAATAATAGAACCCATTAGCTTCTCCAAGCCAGACAACTTATCACTTACAGAGACATTCATAACCAACCAACATTCTATCAATAAAACAATAAACCACTATGACCATCTTATCTCCTAGAATGGAGCTCAGTATAACCATCACTAGGATCATGTTTGGGGGATGAAAAACAATCATTGGATGCCCTCCAGAATCAGATTATCATAGTCGAGCATCGATTCCCATTGGTGTCCAGCTATTCGTCTTATCTTGAAAAAGATAGGAAACCGTACGTTTAAAGTATGTACTTGTGCAGGCAAGCATATACACATACATTCATATATGTATATATATAATTTACAAAATAAAAACGAAGATTATTGTATTTTTTTTAAGAAACCGACTTAAAATTTAGAATAATATAAAATTAAAAATGATGATAGTTAAATATAAGACTAAGGAAAAAAAATACTACAAGAAAAAATTATGATTCATATATATATATATCAGTGGAATGTTATATCAGGCTACTTTAGAAAAAAGGCGGGGTGTGGGATCCTTAGGATTCGTGTTGTAGTCAAGTGGAGTAATAAATAAGTTGCAGACCCTCACAAACCAAGTCTTAGAGGATTAAGGTTTTAACCCAAAGGACAACAAGAATTCATAATACAGGATTATTAGTTGTTCAGAAAAAACCTATAATTCTAACTTCTAAGCACTCTTTCTAAACATATCGGATATGTCCTTGACAGAGACATTGGCCTGATTAACGTATCAGTGCATCACAGGTGTGCAGACAAAGAAAGAAACTAGTAGGAAAACATCTAAAATCAAATGATCAAAAACAACTAGCAACCAGCAAATGCACAACTTTACACCATTGATCAATCCAAAGTCAAGGTCACGTTAGAGAAATCAGTCCTTGATTCGACCCCAGAAATGCTGAAGTAGGATGGCAAACGGGGGGATCACTGTTATAAAATGCAGACAATCATGCCGCTATAGTTCCAATCCAACCCTCGGCACTGCTTGCTATCACAGAAATTTTGAGTTGTGGATGTATAGTTGCTAATTGCAGCTGATTTTGTGGGTGTCATCTTTTAGTAGGGGTAGCTGCTCCGCACCACTTAAGATAATAAATGTAATGCAAAAAATTTACAGTTAACAAATACTAATGTTCAAGTTAAAAATAAAAGACTCAGAAAATAAAGCCATATTCATCATTAATAATAAACACCACAGCTTAAACAAATAATCGTAGTTAGTCAAAGTCATAACTAAAGCAGTGAGAAATAGGTCATCAACTTTTTAAATTTAATACGTCCATAAAATTCCTGAGACAACACTGATTGGACAAATAATGCCACAAAGCCAATGTCTGTGCACAGGGCAAAGGAAGGCAGAAAGACATCAAGTAAGGAAACTGACCTATTAACTGCTGACCTTGAGTGAAAAATGTTAAAATGTGCATCTGGCTGGAAGAGCGACAGAGAAAATGTGGAAGATGGAAACTAAAGATTTCTATAACTAGAATAGTTTCGAAGAACAAAATGATTTGGAATCATAGAAGTAACACTATAAAACTGGCTTATTTATCTAAGAACAGAGGGGAACATCATGGATTTTCACTTGTTAGAATAAAAACTGCATCCTCTGCATTTCAACCAAAATTTTGGCTTTTATCCATGCGATGTTAAGTTCCCAGTAGCAGATTCAGCTTAACCACACACTGGTCAAACACAAGAAAAACTCCAGGAGGCAGTCAGTTTTCAAATTACTGACAGACGACAGTGCAAAGTTTAAAACATTTAGCACGCACCGTATCAAGTTAACCAACAAGACCCAATTCTACAAATCTGGTAAAGGCAGTCACTCAAGCACATGTCTTACATAGGAAATTAGGATTACCAGAAAGAGAGCTTCTAAACTATCACCAAAAGCAGATTGCAGAGTTCACACATACCTATTTAATTATAAGTCTGATTAACGACCAAAAATTTATAAATACCAATCCTCCAAAAACAGATCCCGTAGTGGAATATCATGAAGTTGTAATTATATTTAATCACCCCAATGAAATTATAAAATAATTCACCACCTACTATTGCTATAAAAAGGATTGCTTGAAGAATCTTTTACTTAATCTTTGTTTGTCCTTTTGGCTATAGAATACTCAAGCATATGCTACTTGCATAAAACAACCCCCTTTCAGGTGCTATAGCCAAACAGGAAAAACACAATTAACTCTGATATCCACCAGATGGTAAAGGGAAAAATGGATATCTACAGGTAAGAAGATGATTAATACTCACCACATACGATGACCTTTGGGCAACACTGCTTGATGGAGGAAGTTGGCCAGCATGAGATGCTACAGGCTTGGCAGTTACTGGAGGCAATGTGGACATTGTGGAGCGTGACATGAAAGATTGAGGTGTACTTACTGGAGGCCTCGAAGTTTCAAGAACATCCCTACTTACATATGGAACTGACCTGACACCATCATATGTCCTGCTTAATGGCCTTCTCTGTAGGTCTTGGACATCCCTTTGCGGGGAAATACCCCTGGAAGTACTCGGAAACCCATCTGGTGATCTTCTCCTTATATGATCCAATGTCCAAGGAGAGTACGAGCTTCTCATGGATTCCATGCGCATTAAATCATCAGAACTTCTAGCCGAGGGAATTTGCCTCAACATACTTGTTTCCCTTGATTCTGGCATGCGCTGCTTTGAATTAAAACTATTTGTCAGCGGGTGAGTTGTCTTTGAAAGTTTTTCACGGAGATCCATATGCCTCTTACTACCATTGCTGTCAGCATGCCTAGATGCACTTTTTTGCATGAGCTTCAACCGAAGATCATCTTTATCAATATGTCCATATAAGTAAATTAAGAGGAACAAGATTAGAAATATAAAAACCATCGAGTAGCATAAAAATGCAATGGTGGTAAAGTCACTGCTAAGGGAGCTTACTGTCATCCAGTCCATTTTGAATGCTTACATCTCCTCGATGTCTGCAGGGAATATGAACAGCAAAATTCATGAAAGCTGGTTTTAATAAAACTTATACAAACAGCAGGCAGACTACTCTCTCTCTCATTTATCATTCTATAGCAAACAAACCACAGACACACCGTTTATTGCCGCCAAGTCCATTTCCGTGCCACGCAGAACCATCTGCATGATTTCCAATCCTGTCTCTAACAGACCGCTTGGTGCCAGCTGAGGGAAGAGAAGAGAAAGAAGAAACATCTACAGAAGATACATCCCTCTTCACAACCTAACCTCAAGTAAAATACAAGGTCACGAACATCAATAAAATCTTGACACAGCAGAACAAAACACTATCTCAAAAGGTAAGAAACGGTAGCAAAAAAAATGCAAATTGAACTACATTCCTTTACTCCTAATAAATGGATTGAACACAAAAGAAAAAGAGCACAAAGTCATGCCAAGTAGAGCTAAACGTAAACAACAAACAAAATCGTTATGAATCATTGTACGGGAAAACAACCAAAAACTTCACTAAAAGGTAAGAAAATCACATTCACTAATAACTTCCGAGAGCACTACTTAAAGAAGGAAGCAGAAACAAGTCAAATCCAAACACGGTTAAGAATTAAACGAAATCGCAACCTACCTGACCACTACGCCCTAGAGTGATGGTAACTCGACCCCTCGAAGGATCGGACATGGCGACAACCGAAACCCTAAACTATCAACTGAGCAAAAACTCCTGCAACCGCGAATTGTTACCGTGAGAATCGCCAAGAGCTAGCGTAACCCTAATCCCATTTCCCGCTGCTCGAAGCGGAGGCCGCAAACTAAACGTCAACACCACGGTTTGACAGATAATAACAGGTACGAGTTTCAAGATTCGGATTCAGCTTCCAGAGAGACAGAGGGAAATGAAGGGCTATTGGTGGAATCGAAAGAAGCCAGGATTTTGAGTTGAAGTGAAAACGGTGGAGTACCGATGGGGTAGTGGAGCTGTGCACAGGGAATATCGTGGCAGCGTGATCGAACCAGGACCGTTGGATCGCCTGACCACGGTGATAGATAGGGCTAGGCCATTTTACTAATAAATGCTTCCCTCAAGTGTCGTTTTGCGTGTTCCCATAGATCTCGTGCTCAGTGTCCGAAGTGCCTAAAAAAAAAGGTGTATAAAAAACTCCCCGTCAAAAAACAAAAAAAGGCCCAAACCCAATAGGGTTAAATTAATTATTTTTGTAAATACAATAGGGTTAATTAATTTAATTGTTTTTTTACAAATATATATCTTTTCAGAGTAAGAAAAACCAATAGAAAACATAATAAATAGGTCTTGGTGATACTTACCGTATATATTGTAGAAGTATGTTATAACAATAGAGGAAAACCTCATCAATCAATTAATAAGTATATCCTTTCTCAATTTTCTTTTTACGAAACTGAAGTAAATTTATCAGGAAAATACATAAATGAATAATTTTTTTCAAAATTACGGAATTGAGTAAGTCGTGCTTTGAAGCACAAAAACTCGAGCTAGCAAGCACAACTTCAGTTTGCATTTTCTTTTTCATGAGAAGTTGTACGCCTAAAGACGATTTGGGTGAATTTTTTTTTGTTCTGTGTAATTAGAAGTCGTGCTAGGAAGCACGACTCCTGCATTAGTTTTCTTTTGTTATGTACAATAAAATCACAATTCAGCTCCTCTCACCAAACAGGCCATCAAATAAAATAATTACAATGAAGACGTGCCAAGAAAGCATCCACACATTTTTACAGTGGTGGTGGTGGTGGAACAAAGCTTCTCTCCCTAAGAGAGACTGCTCCTTCAGGACCATAATGTTACTGGGAGCTACAACAAAGTCTACTTTACTCATTCATATATTTAATCTCATGTGGGTATCGGGTAGGTAGGTGGAACCATTTTTTGTCTAGAAACGTGTTTAGGTAGTCACATTGTTGCACATTATATACGGTCTATAATGTCAGGTTAAGCAGAATAAATTACACTTTATGTTTGATACAAGAGGTTCTGACTCATCTTACTATCACAAAGTCCACTGTTATCACAAAGTCCACTATTGATATAGAAAGAACATGGCTATGTCAAAATTACATGGTCGGTAGTGAAGAACAAGTAAATATTTCATTATACTACAATTCTTTATAACATGGAAGATACCACAATACTTTTGTAGGAGGACCATTTTTCATGTCGTTTTCATCTTTGTCATCATCCTTTACTTTGTATCTTTATACCTCGCATCTAGGACACTTATGCAATCCTTCGAACTCTTTTCTATACAATATACAATCATTGGGACAAACATGTATTTTTTTGGTACTCCATACCCATTGGACATAATATCTTTTTGGCCTCATAGTGACTGGTAGGCAATGTATTCCCTTCTAGAAGTATTTCATGCAATAATTCAAGCAATTTAGTAAAGCTTTTATCAGTCTACCCATTTCTTGCCTTGATACTAAATATTTGTAATATTGCTGAGAAACGTGAAAACCTTGAACAACCGAAATACAATTCTGTTACTGAATCATCTTTCAATGCATCATACACATGTGCTTAGTGAAAACTATATTCTCCAATATCACAAATCATGTCTTCCATGAAATCCTCATAATATATATTAGAATGTTAACATTCAGTCTCGAATACATATGGCAAGTTAAGAACTTCACCATGTCAAGTCTACATTGTATAGTTCTTTAAGAAACCATCACAGAGAACATGCTCTCGTATAAACTATATAGTCTTTCTCCATTCAAATAATTCACACACGAATAATAATATCTTCATTTATTCCTGCTCCATTTTGTTTAGCAAATTATAGAAACTCTTTGACCTCTTTCTCATACACATAACTGATTCGACTTCCATTTATCCAACTTCGATCCATGACTACGTATAGTGAAATTTTCATACACATTACACAATGCCCAAATTAAATACAAATTGTCGGGAATCGAACATCCCTAGAGTTAGTACCCAAATGCGCAACATATATATCGAAGCATACACAAAAAAACATTTCAATCATACAACAATGCTCAAATTAAATACAAATTGTTGGGGATCGAACATCCTCGGACTTAGTATCAAAATGCCCAATATATATATTGAAGCATACACAAAAAGAATTCCAAGCATACAACAATGTCCAAATTAAATACAAATTTTTATCCCCAAACTCAGTACCCAAATACCCAACACAAATATCAAAGCATACAAAAAAATCAATTCGATACAGACAAGCGTTCCAATAATACAAATACAAAATTTCAAAGATATAGTAAAAACATACCTCTTGTAGACCAGTTGTTACGCGAGACGCAATGAAGGAAAACTAGTCAACACAAATGGAGCCAAATGAACTCTAGCAAAACCAGTAAACACAAAGATGGAGTGAATGAAATAAGAAAACCAGTGAAAGCAAACGAAAATAGAGGAGAAACGAAACACGTACTAGTGAGAAACGCAACACGACGTTTCAAAGATGGCACCACGAAGTTGAGGAGTGAACCGAAAATGAAGAGTGAATGAATGTTAGAGATGATTGAAGGCACATGAAGAACAATGGGAAAGCGAGGAGGCGAAACGAAAATGACAAAAGCAAAACGTGAGTGGTGAACGAGAAATAAAAATGGCTCCGCGAAGTTGAGGCCTGAAACGAAAACGAAGAGTGAATGATGTTTTTGCCGGTATCGACCCAGATTTAGATGCTCAAGTAGAATTTGGAGCATTCCAAAAACTTGGAGATCCAACTACAAGAAGACAGGTAGTATAACATTCTTTTGTTCTTTTCTACTTTTTTATAATTTTGAATTTCACATAAAAAACTAGATTAATCTTGATTTGAATCATAACATTTACTCTTTTTTTTTTTTTTTTTAGAAAAGAGCCCCACCCCAAGAAACAGGTATGAAAGCTATAATTGTAAACCATGATCAAATCTATGGAAGCTTTGGTTTATACATTTCTCTTAGTCTCAACTTTATGAATTATTTTTTTATGGTTTTTGGAGATGGTTGAAAGCTTGAAATAGTGGACTCTGGGAAAGTGAAGTAGAAAAACTAGCAAAATGGTTTTTGGTAATACTTAATATATCATCAATAATAATAGAAATTAAATAACAATAATAATATTATTAATAATAAAAATATTTAAAATAATAATAATAATAATCATTATAATAATAATACAAATAATAATAATTATTATAACATTAATGATAATAATATTAATAATAATAATGTTAATAATAAGATTTATAATAATAATGATATTTATAATAATAATATATATAACAATGATAATAATATTAATAATAACAATAATATTAATAATAATATTTATAGTGAAAATAATATTTATAATAATAATATTAATAATAATAGTAATATTTTAAATATTTATCAACTTATAAAAAAATTGTTAAATAGATAATATAATTTAATAGGCTTGAAGGGTTAACAATGAACTAGATGACCATCAAGTTTTTTAGAAAGTATCTTTTTTTTTTCTCCAAGATGTGAGATTGGTCGGTGTTCTAGCATAAGATGTTACCTTATGTCTTTTAGTTTCTATTGAGAATTTTTGATTTTTTTCTTTTCAGTTTTTCTCCTTTGTTTTCATTTTTTTTATTTTGGTAAAAATATCTGTAAATATATTTCGACATTGTTAAGAGTTCAAATAGATTTAGTTTAATGAGAGTTAGATTTTCGTTACCTATTATTCTATCCTCCTATTTATACTTGGTGTGTTGGACTAACTTCTGTAGAGATGACGCATCTAAGTCTAATTGGCCTAGCTTCTGTATGGATGATGCATCTAGGTCCAATTAGCCTCTTAATTATGATTTCTAAATGAATTACTATATGTCACTCGTTATAATTTCTAAATGAATTACTATATCTCTTACTAGGTTGTCGACTTGTTAGTTGTTGAGTTGTGAAAGACAAACTTAGCCTATCGACATTTTGGATAGTTCACTCTAGCTTCTAGACTAGAATGGAAGATGAAAGTGTTGTAAGAAAAATTCGTATCTTGAACGACTTTTTGGTTGTCCAATGTTCAATTTACCCTACAATTGATGCATTTAGGTTTCAGTTGATTTTCATATTTACGTTTGCTTATGCTTCTTTGCTCCCTTTGAATTTTATTATGTTTCCTACTACCTAATACATGAAAAATTACCAAATAAATGCAGCTTGGTGGGAATGTTGGAATTAACATATAAATTAGGCTAAAATTTATAAAAGTATTTGTTTAGAAAAGGGTGCCATTTTAAAATATAATTGTATAATGCAATGAAATTTGTTTAATGTTTAAGAAATTGATAGCTTTATGTGATAATAAGAAAAAATATAAAAAAAAAATGAATAGTTTTTTTTTTATCGTATTAAAAGTTAGGTATAAGATTTGAATGTAATATATTTACAAATTTTATAAAATAAGAAGTATTGTATGTAAGTTTTATGAATATAAATTTCTTTTATATAAGAATGTAAAATCAAAAGGTGGTGAGAAAAGTCTAGTTATTGTTTACTCTTATATATAAGTTTGATGCTGAATAAAATCCTAGGACACATTCCTTTCAAATGCATCCAACAGTGTCTGTGGTGGTTACACTCAATACATGCATGGCCCTTCAGTTATACGCAATATATGATTATATGTATTTGTGGGCCTCCATTCAATGATGTTGCACCATAAATCAAGTTAAAAATCATACTTAACAGTGTTTCATAGGTTAATTTCCTCCAAATTGAACCAAGTGAAATAATTCAGAAGAACAATAGATGCTGATGCACTGTTTCTGATTCTGAAATTTGCAAGCAAAACAAATGGAGAACACAAGAGCTATTTGTATTTGTGTTCCCTCTCTCATAATTATTAACAGTAAACAGACTGGCTCTTTGCCTTTCTGGTTAATTAATTTGCAAATAATTGTTTATATGGATGAGAAGCACATAGATAAACCAAAACTGCTTGCATATACTTTATTAAAAACATTCAATAATTATATGCATGCATATAGGAGGAATAATAAATCTTGTGTGGTTATGTATGAATATTAACATGATTCGGAATTATTAGACACATATGCAATATAAGTAGATTTCAACTTTGTCACTGCATATATGAATCGAAGCCATGGTTCTCAATCAAGTCTATACATACATGCTAGATGGCATATTTTCTCTATATGGATTAAACCATATATATATCACAATTAATAAATACTATTAATTAATCTTTTAAAATTTGTGTCGCGTATAAACATCACAAATTTGATAATTAATTAACAGCTAGCTGGTGTTTTTTTTTTTTTTTTAAATGAAACTGTACATATGATAGAATCTGTGATAAAAGGGTACGATCTATAGACAAGGACAACTGTACTTAAGTGTTTTTCTAATTAAAATTAGAATTTATTTCAGTAACTCACACAGCAAATAATGATAGAAAGTCAACTCCAATCAACAAAAAAAAAAAATATCCAATTGAATTAGAAAACTGTAACAAAATTATTTCAAATCCATCGCATTATATTCTGTTATATATAGATAATTGACAAAAAAAATCATGACATGGGTCGAGCATGCAATCCAATCCAAGGTAGCTGAATTTCTAAATAGATATTTGAAAGCCGGCCAAAGAGGCATCATCTGTAGAGTATGGAAACCCATGAGAATCACACTTCAGAGTAATGATTGACAATAATTTGAATCCAGAACAAAGTTATGCATGCATCAACCTCGCTTAGCACAAAGAGGAGAGTTTTGTCTTAGCAAGTTAATTAAACAAAAAGCAATATACCATATGAGAAAAGCATCCTTAATTAATTAAATTGCTAAAATTCTTAGCATATGTAAATACATAACTACATTTGCTGAGTATTTTCTCTCTTTGGTAGCTTCACTGTAAGGTTTTAAACTTCTCTGGTAATGGAGTGAAATGAACATATTCATCAAAAGAACTTTAATTAGCAACTAAAAAAGAAAAAAACATCTTGATTAACGGGATTTAAGAAGGTTGTTTTGTGGATCTATATATCTATTTTGCATGTTGTTCTCGAGAGTCAAGGAAAAACAGTTTTCTTAAAACCATTCGTTAATTTTATAAAAATAAATTACATGTGAACTTCCCAAAAAAATAAAATAAATAAAGAACCCTAAGACACAAGAGAGATGAGCTGGGGTCATGAACATTAAAGTCTAAAACTTATAGTACACAAAGTAACATAGTTTGGAACAATCCAACTGTGTTATTCTCATGAAGAATAACATTTATTATCATACACATATATAGAAATCCAGATCTATAGCACCAACTGTATTCAGAAACTTAAATTGAAGCAACAACAAAGCTCAGTCTCCACCTCAAATTTACAAGAAAGTGATAGTGCTCACTGCTCAACAACGAAACAAAAAGGAAAATAAGAGTAGCTTTGTGTTTCATCATCATGTTATACATATCTAGAAACACCGAGCTCGAAAACCACGTACCACGCTATATATATAAATCTGTAATCTTTTAAAATCACGTAATTAATTCAAACCAGAACTAACAAAAATGAAAAGATAAAGAAAGTAAGAAAGTAAAGCCATATATGTAGAGAGAGAAGAGTGGAAAAGGTGATGATATAGACCAGTATATAGGTTAATTTGTTTGATCTAGCAAACAATCGGACCGCGACGCTTCAATTCCCGGAGAAGAGAGGAAAGTAGCATGCATGAGAAGCTTGGAAGAAGAAGAGGACCCTTGAATCAGAAGAATAGAGGGTAGTAGTAGCAAGGAAATGGAAGCCGGTAGGGTTTCTTCTTCTTGAGTGAAGCCATCTTCTTCGCCTTCTAACCCTTCTCTCTCTCCTTTTTTCTCTTTCTTGTTGTGGCGATGTTAGAGGCGGAGGATGATGGCTTTGGTGCGGTTGGTGGGAGGTAAAGGATGCGGTGGTGATGATGAAAGCCAAGCTCTAATGATGAGGGCAAGAAGAGGGAAGAGAACATGATGATTGCTAAGGGTTGTGTGTGTTTTTGCGTCGAAGGAAGAGAAAAAAAAAAAAAAAAGATAACCCCAAAGGGT
>Ga0209700_107140_pt1 | contig 16227 bp, 14 predicted proteins | sample SiratroredBW_FD_187528 | JGI IMG/M metagenome (GOLD analysis project Ga0209700, IMG submission 187528) | Root nodule microbial communities of legume samples collected from California, USA - Siratro red BW (SPAdes) (version 2) | ecosystem: Host-associated > Plants > Roots > Nodule | place: USA...
AATACATCATCCAAATATACAATAGAGAATTTCATGTATGGATAAAATATATCATTCATAATGTTTTGAAACTCACTAGGAGCATTTTTTAGTCCTTGGGGCATTACATTCCATTCGTAATGTCCAATGGGTACTACAAAAGCAGTTTTATACTTATCTTCTTCTTTTACTGATATTTGATAATACCCTGACTTCATATCAAATTTTGAGAATATTGTCGCATCATGAATTCTTTTTATTAGATCAATTTTATTTGGTAATGGGTATCTGATCCACTTCAATACTTTATTTAATGGTTTATAGTTTATTACTAACCTTGGAGCTCCTCTCTCTAGTTCTGAGGCCTTCATAACATAAAATCCTGAACAACTCCAGGGTGATTTTGATGGTCTTATTAATCCTTTGTCTAAATTTTCTTGTACTTTTTTTTTACAATATTCTAGATATTCTTGATTCATCTGTATGGGTCTGGCTTTAGTAGGTATTTGTTTTTCATCAAAATTATCTATGTAAGGTAATGCAACTGTATATTTTTTCCTATTGCTTCTCCTTCACCATCTTCAAAAACTCATTAGTTATAACAAGCGCATTACAACTAATGAAGTTTGAAGATATTGAAACCTCCAAATTCAAATTCCTGAAATCTTCAATTAATTCCTGCTCTTTCATCATAAGTGATGAAATTTGTATTCTCTTATAGCTCAAAGCATCAGCAACAACATTTTCTTTTCCAGGATGATACATAATTTGGAAATCATAGTCTTTTAAGAATTCAATCCATCTCCTCTGCCGCATATTAAGCTCTTTTTGATCAAATAAATACCTCAAGCTTTTATGATCATTGAATACTTTAAAACTAGCTCCGTAAAGATAATGCCTCCAGATTTTTAAGGCAAAAACAACCGCTGCTAGTTCCAAGTCATGAGTTGGGTAATTCCTTTCGTGCACCTTCAGTTGTCGAGCAGCATAAGCAACAACCTTCTTATTCTGCATCAACAGACAACCCAATCCCTGATAGGAAGCATCACAAAAAACATCGAAAGACTGATTTATATCAGGGATTGTCAAAATAGGGGCATTAGTTAACCTTCTCTTTAACTCTTCAAAACTCTTCTCACATTGCTCTGTCCATGTAAAAGGGTGATCCTTTCTGGTCAGTTGAGTCAAAGGAGCAACTATCTTAGAAAAACCTTCTATAAACCTCCTGTAATATTCTGCTAGTCCCATAAAACTTTTAATTTCTGTAACAGTTTTAGGATGTTCCCATTGAAGTACAGGCTCCACTTTAGAAGGATCCACTGAGATTCCTTGAGCAGAGATAACATGTCCTAAAAACTGTATTTCAGACATCTAGAACTCGCATTTTGAAAGTTTAGCATACAACTGCTTTTCTCTCAAAATGTTCAGAACAATTCTGAGATGCTCTTCATGTTCTTTTATTGAATTAGAATATATCAGGATATCTTCTATGAATACCACCACAAACTTATCAAGAAACGGCCTAAAGATTCGATTCATGTAATCCATGAAGATAGCTGGGGCATTGGTCACTCCAAAAGGCATAACCAAGAATTCATAATGGCCATATCTTGATCTGAAAGCAATCTTTTGAACATCTTCAGCTTTAACTAAGATCTGATGATAACCTGAACGCAAGTCTATCTTTGAAAAGATAATTGCCCCATGTAGTTGGTCCAACAGGTCATCTACTCTTGGAAGAGGATACTTATTCTTGATGGTAAGTTTGTTCAACTGTCTATAATCTATGCATAGACTAGATAAACCATCTTTCTTCTTTACTAACAGTACTAGAGCTCCACATGGAGAAACACTAGGTCGAATGAATTGTTTCTCCAATAAATCTTCCAGTTGTTTCTTCAATTCAGCTAATTCGGCTTGTGCCATTCAGTATGAACTAATTGACACAGGTCATGCTCCAGATATAAGGTCTATTGCAAACTCTATTTCTCTTTTAGGTGGAAGTCTTGAAATATCATCAGGAAACACATCCATAAACTCTTGAACTATTGCCATATTTTTCTGAGTCTTATCATCATCCACAGAACAAGCAAAGAGTATGAAACACTTTGCACCCTCATGTACCTCTCTCTCAATTTGTTGAGCTGAAACAACTTGGATACTTTCTGATTCAGGGAAAATCAGCTGCTTATGACCACATTCTATCAGGATATGGTTAGCAGATAACCAATCCATTCCTAATATAACTTCCAAATCCTTCATGTGTATACAGACCATATTGGTCTTATACTTCTGTTCATTTATAATCACTGGACACTCAACACACAGATGAAGTTACTATGGTACCTTCTGTTGGTGTGGATACCACCAACTCAACATTTAACTCACGAACAGGCAAGTTAAGTTTCTTAACACAATCATCCGAGATAAATGAATGAGTTGCTCCAGAATCAAACAAAACAGACAACTGTGTGCCCAGAATAAAGCAAATACCTCTGACTAGGCTATCAGACTGAGATAGCTCAGCTCCACTAACAACAAACACTCTTCCTGCTGCTCTGGGTTTTTGGTTGTCATTCGGTTGTACCTGTGGTACCCACTAGAACTTGGAACTCCAAATCGAACACGACAGTCTTTTGTTGCATGACCATATTTGTGACATCTGTCACATGTCACGTTCGAAGTTGGATAAGGACAAAATCTGATCATATGCGGGCCACCACACCTAATACATTTGACATTAGGTGGTAGCTGAGGATTGAATCCTCCACTACTGAAGGATTGAGGCCTAGAGTAAGGTCTCTTCTTGTCTTCATATCTTGGTCTGCTCTTGGAGGGTCCTCCTATCATCTGTGGCTTAGCAACTTTGCTACTATTCTTCAAACTTTCCACCACCTTTGCTTTTTCCACTAGAGCAGGGAATTCTCTAATGGACAATGGAACTACCACCTCCTTAAGCTCTTGTCTTAGTCCAAACTCAAACTTTTTGCACCTCCAATCTTCAGTCATGATCAGAGTACTGAACCTAGCCAGATGTTTGAATCTAGTAGCATAATCAGTAATTGAAAGGTTTCCCTGTTCTAGCTGCATGAACTCAATTTCTTTTGCATTTCTAACACTGTTTGGAAAGTATTCTTCCAAAAATCTTACTTTGAAACTTTCCCAGGTAACATTTTCTCCTCTTCCTTCCATCATTTGCTTCATTCCTTTCCACCAAAATTCAGCATCTTCAGTAAGCATATACACAACACAAGATAATTTTCTCTCCTCAGGACATTGGGTGGCTTCAAAAATTCTTTCAATGTCTCTCATCCACTGATCTGCTTTATCTAGATTTCCTCCTCCATTGAACTTTGGTGGATTATGTTTCAAGAAATCCTCCAAACTCCAGGTATGGTGCTGATGATGAAGAAGAGTCGCTTCTGCTGCCAATCTAGCATTTTCTAATTGATGAAGGGCAGCCTGATGTTCTTGTGCCATAGTAACACTTTGTTGTTGTAAGGCTGTTGCCATCATCTCTATTGCCCGAGCTAAACTGGGCATCATCTCTATTGCCCGAGCTAAATTAGTATAAAAATAAGTTACTAGCTTCCCTTACCTTAGACACCGATCCCCTACCAATTCCTCGGTCAGGCAATAATCTCGGTACAACTTTAGGGATCTAGAACAAGTTTTCCAAATAACACCAATTTTTAGTATTACCTTAATTAAGTTGAGAGGAACACTTTTCTCAACTGTTCCCATCAATATTGACGATGAAAACTTAACGAAAAAGAGAGAACAAGAGATCTTTGGAGCAAATATGAACTTACTCTGTTTGAGATTCTGATCGGTTTAAAATGATCCTAAGATCCTCAGCTACTGTCGGACTTGATCAGAATCTGAAATAGATGGAATATGAAGGGTGAAAATCAAGGGAGAAAGAGGAGAGAACTATAGAGGTTGGATGGTAGGAGAGAGAGAGAGAAAATGAAAAAGGGGTTGCTTTTTCCTTTTGTTCTTATCTACTATGGGAGGTGGGGGTTACATTTGAGAGTCAAGTTGACCGATTTAAAAAGATAACAACATTAACTAATCATGTTTAACCAATTTTATTGGGACAAAATTGCTTTCCTTAAATTCAAATATATATAGAAGTGTTTTTTTATTTTTATATTACACGTATCCTTTATACGTAAAGTTTTATATTTGATAGTTTGCATATAATGTGATATATTATTTACGCATTTGAAAAGATATTTTTCATAGAAATATTGATTAAAAATTATCATCATTACTCAATAATTTATAAAAAATAATTATTTATAAATACAATGCATATAACTTTTTCTAAGAATGAACATTTTTAAATAATACTTATAAATTTAAATAACATAACAATTTTGTTGAAAAGAAGAGTTAAAATTGAATTATAATTTCTGAGCATCAACAAAAATTTCTAAATGAATAAATTATCTTTGAAGTTGATACTGTTGATAAAAACTTCAGATAAAGTTACTTTAAAACTTGATTTTATAAGCTTCCCATCAATATAAATTTTATAATTTTTGGCTAAAATTTTATTTTAGAATTTGAATACTGAAAATTCATATGAAGTGTTTTGAAATTATGCTTCGTCTAAAAACAGACATGATACTTCATATTAGGTATTGTAAGTAATGGATGGTCCATAATACACATGTTTACTCTAATATTAAGTTTGCTGGAAAAATTCAGGAGTAAATATTGGGAATATCTGTAAATACAATGAGACACGACTCATATTCCCATAAGGAATTAATATCACTTTCAATTCAAAATCTTAAGACACTAGGCATGAATTTTCTTTCTTATATGTTATTTAACTTATTTATACTCAATGCGCAACTAGACCGTATTTGGATTCCTAACAATATCTCCCTCAAGTGTGATTCCCTTTACAATTTTAAACACTAATACTTCACAAACGATCCTTTAAAGTACTACGATTATAATGGGACACAATTGTCTGAAAATTGCTACGAAGGCTTTCGATACATAGATTGAATTGTACTACTCTGATACCACTTGTTTGTCTTTGTTGTCATTCTTCAACTTAAAACAAAATTTCTAAAGATGAATTCTTTTGCCATAGTTTCACTCAAATGTTTTTAGTTAGACCTTGATTTCTTTTGGCGCCTGATATTGCTTCAGTTACCTCCATCTTGATATATGTCTCTACTTTTCCTTCTGTTTCTAGTAACCAAAACCTCTACACGTGAAGAGGAAGCCTGTTGAGTTTTTCGCTTGACTTGTTCATTCAAAATAGTAGTTTTTACAAAATTCATTGTCACAACACTACTAGGTGCAAAATTGGTTAAAGTACCATAGAGATTCTCCCATAAATCAGGAAGATTATTAAGCAACCAAAGTTCCAAAATTTCATCTTCAAATTAACACCTACGAAAGATAATTGACTAAAACAACCTTGACATTCAAACAAATAATAAGAAATAGATGTACCTTCTTTGTTCCTCAAGTTCATAGTCTGATTCAACAAAAAGTATATTGCAGAACATATTTTAATGAGAAAATGATATTTATTTATTAAATATAAAATTATCTAACTAAAAAATAACATAAAAAATAATTACAAAAATTTATTTCTATATAATAATATACATAAAGGTCAAACGGTAGTATGCACATGTTTTTTTTAAACGTCTTGTTTATATCACTTACTAAGATAACAATAATATAAATTTTGTGAAAGGTTGATGTAGTATATTACCTTGTATGGCTTTTACTTTATAAGCAAATTTATAATATTCTATTAGAAGTAACTAATAATTATAGTAATTATATTTAATTATTGATGAATTTGATTCTTAAAGTTAAAACAAAATATGCACAAATTTGTTTTTTTTTTTTTCTTAAACATTAAAAAATATTATCAATTTTTAGAGAAAAATAATTAAATTCACACTTTTTATGTTTGAGAGTCAAGTTCACCAATTTAAAAAGATAACAACATTAACTAATCATGTTTAACTAAAATTTATTGGGACAAAATTGTTTTCGTTAAATTCAAATATATATAGAAATTTTTTTATTATATTACACGTATCCTTTATACGTAAGGTTTTATATTTGATAGTTTGTATATAATGTGACATATTATTGACGCATTTTAAATAATACTTATAAATTTAAATAACATAATAATTTTGTTGAAAAGAAGAGTTAAAATTAAGTTATAATTTCTGATCATCAACAAAAATTTCTGAATGAATAGATTGTATTCATAGGTAAACGTTTTTTCAACAGTAATTTGCATGTTTTAAAACTTGATTTTATAAGCTTCCCATCAATATAAATTTTATATTTTTTAGGTAAAATTTTATTTTAGAATTTGAATACTGAAAATTCATATGAAGTGTTTTGAAATTATACTTGTCTAAAAAAAGAAAAGAAAAGTTATGATACTTCACATTAGGTATTGTAAGTAATGGATCGTCCGTGATACACATGTTTGCTCTAATATTAAGTTTGTTGAAAAATTGAGGAGTAAATATTGAGAATATCTATAAATACAATGAGACAACTCATATTTACATAAGAAATAAACATTACTTTGAATTCAAAACCTTAAGGCACTAGTTGTGGATTTTATTTCTTATATGTTATTTAACTTATGTATACTCAATGTGCAACTAGATTGTACTTGGATTCCTAACAATCTCCCCCTCAAGTATGATTCCCAACTAGTACTTCACAAACGACCCTTTAAAGTATTGCCATCATAATGGGACACACTTGTCTGAAAATTAACAAGAAGACTTGTGATATAGGCATTTGTTAGTACCAAGGCTTTCTAAGCGATTTGATGAAGTCAACATGTATCAAAGCTTGCTAAGTGGAATGCTTGAAGCCATTATAGACCTTGATGGGAGTTTTGGTCAACTTAGGTTAGCCGTGTGTGAGTGTGGTTTTGGTTCAAAACCATGAGTTGCATGATATATCACTTAAGAAAAGCTTCATAATGATAAGTGCCAAATTTCAGTATTTTATGCATGAGAAACCGAAATTTATGGGATTTTCAAGTGTTCTTTAAGGAATTGATTAACACTTCAGAAAGAAAAGAATAAAGAAAATAAAAGATTGGAAGATCTCTGAAGAAAAAGAGCTAAAAAGTTAAAGGAAGATTCATCCAAGCAAGAAGGAACCTGCCCAGGTGAAAGAAGTGTAGATTGTAGACCAAGTGTAGAAGCTGTCCCTCAGAGCTCGCTCCAGGCGAAGAAAGGTAATCAAGATCTCGCCCGAGCGAGAAGAACTCCGCCTGGGCAAAATTACCACAGAGAGCACCATGAATTTTGCCCGAGCGAGGAGCATGCGGTCCGAGTGAGAGACCTTTTTGACATAATATGAAATGGGCCCGCTGGGGCAAAAACTGGCTAGCTCAAGAGAAAGGTCACTTGATCTAAGCCAGAAAACACGTTTATAAGGTTTCTGGAGGCTGGGAGAAGGGGATCTGGAACTGGAGGAGTGGAGAAGCATAGCAGTGATAAGAACCAAGCACGATTTCTTCCTTTTTCTCAAGCAATCTTCCAATCATTGAGTTGTAATGGCTACCATGGGTAGCTAAATCTTCATATTTTGGGATTGAATGTAATCTTTTCGAAACTCATTTGTATTTTGGGATCTTGATTTATAATATTCAGTTTCTATTCAGATTTGGTATTTCCATCTCATTCTTCATACTTGATTTTATATTATCAATAGAATCTTGTTTTTAATTCTTGAAAGCTACTGGAAAGTGATTTTGAGTTTATGACCTAGAGGAAAATATGCAGTAATTTGGGATTCAGAGGATAGGGTTTCAATTTACTGAATGCAATACATCGTTTCTTAATGCTGGGTAACTTATTAGATAGCCGAGGAATTTGCATCTGAGAAGTTTCCTTATGAATCTCATATTCGAGGAATCAATTAGAGTGATTTTTATATATGCATCAAGTTTTAATAGTCACAGTCTTTATAATTCATGATTTACCAAAGTTACAAATGAATGAGATAGATGAGTTCAATCCCAGGGTGTTTCCCCAATCATTTCAGAATATTTTTACTGCTTATTAACTTTATTTTGTAAATTGCATGTTCGTAGTACTTGTTAGTAAAATCAAACCTTCCACTAAAATTGAATTTGCTTATTGAGTAGTGATGCTGAAATTCTCAAACAGAATTGTTCTCTGAAGGATTTACATCTTTACTTAACTCACTATATTACTTGTGACTCGGTACACTTGCTGAAAAATTCTTAACAAGTTTTTTGTGCCGATGCCGGAGAATAGTTATTGTTTTTTAATTTGAGAACATAGCTCATTAAGTATAGTGAATATTTTCATTTTCTTTTTTTGTTTTCTTTTTGTTTTAGTTATTTGATAATCCTCTTGTGCCAACCCTTGCTTATGTTGTTCCTAATTTATGTTATTGAGACGACAATTTTCTAGAAATCAACTATAATTTGGTATGAAAATAAAGAAAATAGCTTGGAACCACCATAGAAGGAAAAATAGATCAAAGCAAGGAGCAAGAAAAGAACCTTCCACCAACCCTCATAGAGATATTCAAGTAAATCAAGAAGGGAATATGGCTTAAAGAGAAAGAGCTCCACCATCACCCCCACCTAAAAGAACATTGGGGAACTGTGCCATGTAGCAAGGGCCAAGACATTTCTCTTGTATTGGTTGAACAACTGTTGTAGGGTGCAGTAGGTTGTTTGTTGCTGTGAGCAATGGTTGCTTGCTGGTTGCAAGTGTTGTGTATTGTGTAAAACTGATCTTGGTGCGCATTTTTAGTGAAACTATTTGCTAGTTGGCAAAGGACTGGATGTAGCCCTCGAGGAAGGATGAATCAGTAAATCTTTGTGTTATTGATCTTTCTTTCCCTCTTCTTGAACACTTATCGTTTTTGTTATTGCTCGTTCAATTAATTGTTCTCCGCACGTAATTGATTGTTCACTTTACTGGTGTTATTCTACTTTCTCTTGAATTATTGTTTCATCTGTATAATTGACTGAATCTGTTCTTGATCCTATTTGAGTGTTTTCTATTGTCTGTAATCACTGTTTAATTGGTTGAATTTCTTGAAACAAATTTTTGTTGAATCAATTATTAATTCTTGTTCTGTCCATTGATCTGAACTGTATTACTGTTTGATTGACCTGTAGTTTACTGTGAATACTGTTCATCTGATTGTTTTTGTGTTATTCTGAAATATTTTATAGTAATAAACAAATTGCTTCCGCTTTTGATTCTGGTGTTTTTACTGGTTGACTAATTTGTGTTCTTGTCATTATACTGGTTAATTGTTTCTCAACTATTTGATTTACATTTAGATTTCAGTTAAGTGCTTTTACTATTTACTGTTTGACTGAGTGTATTGTATTTAGTTGATTACTTCTGTGCTTCTAGTAAACTAATTGGTGCTATTTTCAGGTCTGTTAAATATTTCAATTGATTGATTATGTTCTGGAATTTACTGATCCTTTGTTGTGTACTCCTTTATATAATTTTTCAGTTGTTTTAATAAAGAACTTTCATCCATTCTTTAACACTTTTCATTGTTTGCGAAAATTTTTGAAAGTTCAATTCACCCCCCTCTTGAACTTGGCCTAAACTACCAGTTTTGGAAAGTGAGGATGAAAATCTTTATTGAATCTATTGATTGTGGTATTTGGAATGCCATAGTGAATGGTCCTTATATTCCTATGTCTATTGTGAATGATGTGTCTATTGTGAAATCTTATGATGAATTGTCTGAGGCTGAGAATAAGAGAGTTCAGTATGATTGTGTTGCAAAAGATATAATTACTTCTACCTTGAACCTTGATGAACTTTTCAGAGTATCTCAATGCTACTTCTCTAAAGAGATGTGGGACATACTCAAGGTCACACATGAGGGAACTAATGATGTCAAGCGAGCCAAAAAACATGCACTCATTCCGGAATATTAGTTGTTTAGGATGCAACAAGGGGAAACTATTGCAGATGTTCAGAAACGGTTTATTCATATTATCAATCATTTGATTGGACTAGGAAAACAGTTTAATAAAGAAGAGATGAACATCAAGATTCTCAAGTGTCTAGATAGGAGCTGGCAGCCCAAGGTGACTGCAATATCTGAGACTAGAGACTTGACCACCCTCACCACAATAGCACTGTTTGGCAAGTTGAGGGAACATGAGCTTGAGATAACAAGGCTAAAAGAGATGGAGACTGTTGAAAAGAAATCCAGAAGTCTTGCACTAAAAAAAAGGCTACAGATATTGAGTCTAGTGAGGAAAGTTTAGACGAGGGCAGTCATACTGAAAATCTCAATATTGACAAGGAGATTTCAGAAGTTTATCAAGATGAAGGGCAAAATGAAAGGCAAGATGAAGAATCAACAGAGTAAGAGGTATAACAAGAAACCTAATTCTAATTCCACTAAATTTACATGTTTTGGCTATGGTAAGCAGGGACACATGAAAATGGATTGTCCAAGTCTAGTGAACAAAGAAAAGGCACAAGAGAGGAAGAGCAATAAATCTGGAAAAGGCGTAAAAGCTTATATAGCTTGGGAAGACAATGCTACTTCTTCCAGCAGCTCTTCACATGAAGATGTTGAAGCTAATCTATGTCTCATGGTTGGAGAGGATTCAGAGGCAAGTAGTATAAATTCCAATACTTCTTTTAATAACACAAATTATAGTTCACTTCTTCAGGTTTTCTTTGAAACTCATGAAGAAGCAAACATATTGGCCTTATCCAACAATAGATTGAAAGGGATGAATAATTGGTTGGAAGGTACAATCAAAGAGCTGGAGGATGAGATCTTAAAATTGAAAACTGATTTTGATCATCTTGAAATAATTTACAAAGCATCCAACGACTTTAATTCTAGCAAGCCAATTAATTGTGAAAATTGTGATGTTCTTCAATGGAAAGTTATCTATTTGATTACTACTGCTTCCAAACTTTCCATGGGAACAACAAACCTCAATGTCATTTTGGGCTCTCAAAATTGTGTTTTTGAAAAGGCTGGCATTGGATATCAAATTGGTTTTCAAGGAAAACAAAAGAAATTTAGTAGTTTCTTTAAATCAAATGAGCAATAGTTTTCACCATTCATAACTTGCCTCTATTGCATAAGAAAGGTCACTCGGTTAGAAAATGTGTAGTTAGGAAATTTGATGTGCCTAAAGGACTAGTTAGGTGGGTGCCTAAAAGCATCAGTAACACTTGTGGACCCAAATTTAACATGGTACCAATGCCTCAAATTTAATCTGTTTTGCAGGTTTGTTTTGCATCCAAGAAGCAACTGTGATACCTGGACAGTGGATGCTCCAAACACATGACTAGAGATGCTTCTCAGTTAATTAATTTGAAATGGAAACCTGTTGGATTTGTCACCTATGGAGACAATAAATCGAGGAAGAATACTTGGAGTTGGTGACATTGAAGGAGATGATGATGTGATCATCAAAGATGTACTCCTAGTGGATAGATTGAAGCACATTTTACTCAGTATAAGTCAACTGTGTGACAAAAGGGTACAATATCACATTTGAGCCAAACCTTTGCCTAATAGCAGATTCAAAAACTAGTGAGACAATGCTAGTAGGAACGTCCTAAGACAGGTGTAGAGGATGAGGTTCCTACTGGACAAATAGTTGATACTGGACTGAGCAGAAGAAGTTAGTAAACTGCCATAAATTCAATCAATTGAACAAGGAATTCAATGGATTGAATCTGGAGCTGCTGCAGATACAATTAATTCAACACTGTCAAAAGAGTGGAGAGTGCCAAGAAATTTGTCACTAGACAATGTCATTGGTCAAGTTCAGAAAGGAGTATCAACTAGAAGATCATTGAATCATTTATGTGAGCACATGATGTTTGTATCACAACTGGATCAATGCAATGCATGAGGAGCTGATTCAGTTTGCAAGGAATGAAGTTTGGTCACTTGTTCCTAGAACTGGACAGATGAATGTGATTGGAACCAAGTGGATTTTCAAGAACAAATTGGATGAGCAAGGAATCATTATAAGGAATAAGGCAAGATTGGTTGAAACGGGTACAACCAAGAAGAAGGAATAGACTTTGGAGAAACATATGGACCCGTGGCCAAATTGGAGGCTGTAGGGTTGTCATTAGCATATGCTTGCATGAATGAATTTAAGTTGCATCAGATGGATATTAAGAGTGCCTTTATATATTGATGAAGAAGTCTATGTGAGTTAACCCCCTCGATTTGAAGATCACAAATATCCAAATCATGTCTTCAAACTCAAGAAAACTCTTTATGGTTTGAAGTAAACACCTCAAAAGTGGTATGAGAGGTTGAGTAATTTCCTTCTTTCTAAACGCTACGAGAGAGGAATAGATAAGACTTTATTCATTAAGAAAGCATGCAATGAAATTATACTTGATCGAGTTTATGTTGATGACATCATATTTAGTTCAACTAATGAAAATTTGTGTGAGCAGTTTGTTAAAGCCATGCAGGGTGAATTTGAGATGTCCATGATGGGAGAACTCAATTATTTTCTTGGCTTGCAAATTAACCAATTCCAGCATGGTACATTCCTTAGTCAATCCAAATATTACTGAGAGCTATTGAAGAAATTTGATATGGAAAATTGCAAGGAGGCAGCCACACCTATTGCTACTGGATGCTATTTGGATACTGATGAGAAAGGAGCCAATGTTGATCAACTAAATACAAAAGGATCATAGGATCACTTTTGTATCTGACTGTAAGTAAACCTTATATCATGTTCAGCATGTGTCTTTTGCGGAAGATATCAAGCAAATCCTAAACAATCACACTACATGGCATCGAAGAGGATATTGAAATATCTCAAAGGAACAATTGATGTTGGACTATGGTATCCTAGTGAGGTATCACTGAACTTAATTGGTTACTCTAACTCAGACTTTACAGGGTGCAAAATTGATAGAAAGAGTACAAGTGGAACATGCCATCTTCTTGGATTTAGTTTGATATCTTGGTATAGTAGGAAGCAAGCATGTGTAGTACTATCTACAACAGAGGCATAATACATTGCAACTGGAAGCTGTTGCGCTCAAAGCTTATGGATCAAACAACAACTAAGTGATTTTGGTCTAAGTCTTTCTCAAATTCCCTTATTTTGTGACAATACCAGTGCAATAAACCTAACAAAGAATCCTATACAACATTCCAAAACTAAACATATTGAGATACGACATCACTTCATAAGGGATCATGTGAATAATGGTGATTACGTAATTCAATTTGTTAATTCTGAGAATCAATTGGCTGATTAGTTTACAAAACCTCTTAATAAAGAGAGATTTAATTTTCTCATAAACGAATTAGGAATTATTGATTTGAAAAATATTAAATAAATAAATCAGCCTATACATATTTGATTCTTAGTTAAGTTTTATGCAATAAGTGTATGATCAATTAAATAAAGTCAATTTACTGGATTTTGTCTGAACCAACTGTAGTTGATATGTTATATCTGATCCTGTAAAAATTCTGATCAATTGGTTGGGACGAGTGAATGCTGAACAAGGAGCCTAAAGTACCTTTGGACAATAAACTGTTGTAAGGAATACTGCTATATTGGGAAGACGAAGATTCCACTACAGATTCCTGGTCAAATAAAAAGAATTGACCAAGTTGAGTTGGCATCACACGCAAAACGCATGTGAGGAGTGACAAATCCACTCAACACCACATGTCATATGCTGATTGATGCGTCAATAGGTCAAAGGTTGCACATGATTCTAAAACTAAGCAAACTCTGTTACAATTTATTACTTACAGAATCAAAACTGAAAATATTTGCTTGAGTTGTCCACCAATGTATAGCAAGCGTAATCTGTCTTGCATTTGACTGAGCATTAATTTTTTTTTTTTTTTTTTTTGCATAATAGCTTGTATTATATATAGCTCTATCATCGGCCACTGAAACACACACTCCACTTCATTGCATTCATAATACTCAGTGGGCGTAGAACATAAACCTATCCTTATATTCACCTCCATAACTTTCTGAAATGGCATCTTCTTTCACACCAAAGAAATGCACCAAAAGAGCATGTGTGAAAAATGCTGAATCATCTAATACAAGTGAAACATATTACCTTGAGAGGTGGTTTATAGGCAACCGTGATAGTATGCAAGAATTTCATAAAAATTACAGCAGAAAGGCGATCATTGCTCCTAAAGTTCCTCAGGATACTATGAAAGAGGAAAAGCTAGCTGAAGTCAAAGAGGTTTTAAAGTTTCAGAGGCTAGAAAAACTTTTGAAGCTATCAGGAAACGTGTATCCCTATTTGGTTAAGGTGTTCCTTACCAATATCTGGTACGATGAGGATACAATCTACTCCCAGGTCAAAGGATTTGATATATGTTAGCACTAAGGCTAAGCATGTGATTTGATGAAGTCAATATTGTGAGCACCAAGGCTTAGCATGTGAAGCTGATGAAGACTGCCTCATGAAGAATCTATTGGAACCAACCTGGACCAGAATTGTTCAAGTGAAGACTTTGTGCCAACATGAAGATAGTTGGGTGATTAGGTCTTGGTCCTTTGTTGGGTTTGTGTGTTAGTGATTGGCTTAGTCCTTAATCACTAGTGGCATGGTTCATCACTTCTGAGGTGCTAAAAAGATTCACAAATATTTTTATTAAAACTGTTTTTAATAAAAATAACCCAAAATGTTTTGCTAGAAAAAGGTTTTCAATCGATTGAATTTCTAAAACAATCGATTGAATGTGACAATTATTTCTGTTACAACTGAAATACAGTTATGACTATTACAACTGAAAACTTTGACTGGGTCAAACTAACGGTCTTTTTTTCTGCACCAAGGACTCCACAGCAGAATGGAGTGGTGGAGAGGAAGAATAGATCATTGGAGGAGCTGGCCAGGACGTTGCTGAATGCAACAGATTTGCCTAAATACCTCTGGGCTGATGCAGTTAGTACAGTATGCTATGTACTGAATAGAGTACTCATTCGGCCAATCTTAAAGAAGACCCCCTATGAGCTATGTAAAGGTAGAAAGCCTAACATTTCTCATTTAAAAGTTTTTGGATGCAAATGTTTTATTTTAAAAAATAGGAAAAACAACTTGGGCAAATTTGATGCAAAAGCAGATGAGGGTATCTTTCTTGGTTACTCATTGCATAGTCATGCATATAGAGTATATAATAGGAGAACCATGGTTGTAGAAGAATCCATGCATGTTGCATTTGATGAGACTGACCACAAAGTGCAGGAAAGCATTAAGATTACTGCATGTGATGATGAACCAGTGAACCAGGAGATTGTCACAGATCAACTGGGTAAATCTATAGGGAACAATCAATCGGATGAAACTCAATCGATTGAACCACTACAGATTTAATCTGGCACTGGAACAGCCGCAACTAGTACTGAACTACCTAGAGAATGGAGGATTCCTAGGAATCTATCACTGGACAATATCATTGGTCAGGTACAGAGGGGTGTATCCACTAGAAGATCCATGAATCAATTTTGCGAACATATGGCCTTTGTGTCACAAATTGAACCCAAGACAGTGGGAGAAGCTCTTAAAGACAGCAACTGCATTAATGCCATGCACGAGGAACTGAACCAGTTTGCAGGAAATGAGGTATGGACACTTGTTCTTAGAACAGAGGAGATGAATATGATTGGAACCAAGTGGGTTTTCAAGAACAAGATAGATGAACAAGGTGTCATAGTGAGGAACAAGGCCCGACTTGTTGCAAAAGGATATAACCAGGAAGAAGGCATTGATTTTGGTGAAACCTATGCGCCAGTAGCCAGATTGGAAGCAGTTAGATTGCTACTTGCATATGCTTGCTTAAAGGGGTTCAGATTACATCAAATGGATGTCAAAAGCGCATTCTTGAACGGGTTCATTGATTAAGAGGTCTATGTGTGCCAACCCCCTGGATTTGAAGATCACAACAATCCAGATTACGTTTTCAAGCTTAAGAAGGCCTCGTATGGATTAAAGCAAGCACTTCGACAGTGGTATGAGAGGTTGAGTAACTTCTTGCTTTCTCAAGGCTATGAGAGAGGGAAAACAGATAAGACCTTGTTTATTAAGAATTCATGCAATGATATAATACTTGTTCAAGTATATGTGGATGACATTATTTTTGGTTCAACTAATGAAAGTTTATGTGAGCAGTTTGTTGCTACTATGCAAGGAGAATTTGAGATGTCCATGATGG
>Ga0209700_107141_pt1 | contig 16224 bp, 9 predicted proteins | sample SiratroredBW_FD_187528 | JGI IMG/M metagenome (GOLD analysis project Ga0209700, IMG submission 187528) | Root nodule microbial communities of legume samples collected from California, USA - Siratro red BW (SPAdes) (version 2) | ecosystem: Host-associated > Plants > Roots > Nodule | place: USA...
AAAAGTTAAAAAAAAAAAAAAAAAAAAAACAACAACAAAAGGGGAAAATTTAAGATGCTTATCCATTCTATTCTCTCAAGTGTAACAACATTTGTCTTCTTCTCTTCTCCATTAAGATTTTTATACTAATTTATGACTATATATATTTTTCATGGCATAAAAAACTTGTTTCCAGCTCTACCACGGTCACCCATTTTATTTCTCTTTCCTCACTATTCCCACCATGAAAAATAAATAGTAAATATGTAGTGTGAGAAGTTAGAACAGAAACTTCTGATGTAACAAAAAGAAGTGGGAACGTGGCTTTGCTCACAACTCGAGCTAATGGGATAGAAGATTTAAAGAAGTACAAATGTTTTTGGTTCATAGGTACATAGATAAAGAACAAGGAGTGAATGAAAAATATTGCATGCCAATAAAGAAAACCTTTTTTTTTTCATCAAACTTCAATAATGATAACCATAATATCATATCATTATTTTAACTATTTTTAGAAAAGATAGAAGCTAATATAAATAACATGTTAAATATAAAACAATGTTATATTGTAGGTGAGCGTAAGTAAGGAAAATTATCTTTGGAAGGAAAGGAAAGAATTTGGAATAAATAATAAACAAAATATTTGCGTAATCAACACACAAGTTGTGTAATGGGTAGTTTGTGTTTAATTTCTTTTAGAAAAAGTGCCTTTTAATAACAAAGATGCATAACATGTAGCTCTATGTCCACGCTTTGGAAATCAAACACATACCTTGGTTAAGGAATATAGATATTTAATTACTTGAGCAAGTAACTTTCGATAAAAGTGCTAATATAACTTTTACCTACTAAATTTCAAACACACAAAATAATTGTGATTTTTAGTCCATCAACTTTTAGAGACTTTTAGTTCTTAGACTTTTGTATGATGGATATATGACGTGGGTTAAAAAATGAGTAGAGGTCATGTATAATTTATGGGTTAAATTTTGTTTTTAGTCTTTTATCTTTCATAAAATTTATTTTTGGTTCCTTGGCATTTTGGAGGAAAATTTCTTAAACCGGTATAAATTTTATCTGAAATTTCCAAAATGACATATTTTTTTTATTTATTTCTGGATATGGATAAATTGTGTCAGTCAAACACAATATCAATGTGAAGAAATAAATGAAATAATGAAAAAATAATATCATCTTAGTTTACTAGAGAAAATGGTGCAGTCAATATTTGAATTAATAAATTAATTAAAATTGTCACAATAGTACACCATTTTATGGTGGTTAATATTCTTCACCCATTTCTCTTATTTTATTTTTGGCAAGTGTGTTGTATTACTATGGTGTAACTAAAATAAATGTAATGTTACAAAGTTATTTTATTTATTGATAAATATGTAATGGTTTGAAATAGAAATTATGTCAGTATGAGATTTATATATTGAATTAAATTAAGAGTAAGTTTGATATTGAAAAGAAAAATAAAATAAAATTAAAATTTAATAATAAAATATATTTAGCAAAATTAAGTATAAGTTGGATATTTGAATTTAGTTACTAATATAGAAATAATTTAAAATAAAATTGAAATTTAGCAATAAATTTAGAAAGAAAAATTTGAAAATATTATATATTTTTTAAAATAAATTTATTGTTAGTTTTTAAATTATATCTAGGTAATTTTTTTCTTAACAATATGTAACTACTCTTCTATTCAAATTAACTTCAAATTTACTCAACCATTACATATTTATCAATAGATAAAATGACTTTGTAATTGTTTATTTATTATTTATTTTAGTTGCACAGTAACAACACACCACACGGGAAACAAAAGAGGAATAGGTGAAGAATATTAACCATCCTATAATGGTGTAATATTCTCAAGATTTTAATTAACTCATTAATTGAAATCTTAGTTGCACAATTTCATCTAGTAAACTAAATTTGTGTTCTTTTTTCACAATTTCATTTAATGTTAAATTAAATTGTGTAATAGGGTTTTTTCACAATGATATACTGTCTCCTATGCATAATTTATCTATATCCAGAAATAAATAAAAAATACATTATTTTGGAAATTTCAGAGGAAATTTACCACATTTTGGTAATCAATCTTGGTTTTTGAATAATTTATTTTTACTAGTTGGACCAACCTTTTCCTATTATTGTTTTAGTTAGAAGTATTAAAATGTATCCAATCATATAGACCAATCAAATCGACTAAATATTTGGATTGATTTATTTAGACTTACATTTTTTTAATTTTCTTGCAGTTGTTAATTAGTGGAGACCTAATTTATTAACAATCACTGCACCTTTATAAAACATGTAATCCAATATGACCTACATACACATGACTGCCATACCACACTACACTCTCATAGAACCACTCTTATTCAAAAATCTAAAATATGCTTTCTATTCAATGTTTTTTAATTTAAGACGGGTTGGGTGAGAGCAATATTTTTTCAATTAAATGTAAAGTATAATCTCGAAATAATTGGAACAATTGAGAGTTTAAAAATGTTTATAAATTGTATTTCATAATTATTTTTATTTTAAGTTCATTTTATAAAATGTTGAAGGTCTACAACTAGTCAGGATGTTTGATGGATCAAAAGTATTTTTTCAAAAAAGACTAAAATTTAGTGAAAAATCAAGTCACAATCACCGTAATTGTGATGTGGTCAATCAATGATAATCGTAATGATATATAATAAAATTATATTAAAAATAATAAAATTATAAATTTAGTACAATATAAATTTAATAAATAAACTTAATATTAATATTAAAAATTATAATTATAATATCAAAATAATAAAATTGTAAAATAATAATTATAATAATAATAATAAAATTTAAATTATAATAATAATCAAAATAGTTTTATAAAATAATAATATTAATAATAATAATAACTTAAATTTTTAATTTTAAAATAATTATTTTGTAATTTTATCAACTAAAACAATAATTTATTTAAATTCATTTTAATTTTAATCTTATTTAATTAAAAAATATTTTATCAATTATATTTATCATGTTATTTATAAAATTTTATAAACTTTTTTTTTTTTTTACTACTCATCTCTTTATTAAAAGAATAAAATTTTCCATTCAAATTTATTTAAATTCAATTATTCAATTTCATTCGCTCAACTAAACAAAATTTTAAATTACATAATAAGGAGACAGAGAGGTGCATTGGCGGTGGCACAATGGAGACGGTGGCGGCAGTGGCGGCATGGTACAGTGAGAGACGGTATTTTTGTCTTTTCATAAAGTGAAGTTAGTAATAGTGGGGGTGTACGAAGAAAAGTCTATTTCGGAGTGCAGGGTTGTTATTGGGCTCAAGTCGAGGAGGCCCAGACCAATTTCGGCGAAATGCCCAGTTGAGGCCCAATAGACACTCCTGGGTTGGTATATAACAGTCGAACATTAAACCCTACTTCCTCTCTACCGTGTGCACGCTCCCAGTTTTCTGACCACTCTCACAGAGAGTTCGACGCGGCGGTTGCAAAACAACATTCAAAATGAAGGTTTGCTTCTTCCCAAACCCTTTTCGCTGTCGCTCTTTTCTCTGTGATTCGTCGTTTTAGTTTTGCCTTCGACGCCCATGTCGTTCTGATTTATACCTACTTTTTCTTCACGTCGCTTACTCGTTGTTGTTGCTCAATTTCGTTTTGTGCCTTTTTATGGTGCAGTTCAACATTGCGAATCCCACCACTGGGTGCCAGAAGAAGCTCGAGATCGACGACGATCAGAAACTGTATTCTCTTCACCTTTTTTTGTCTCCTTTTATTTAATCTTTCCCTATTTTTGTTGTGCTCAAGAAATATGTTTAATTGAGTTTGCTTGACCCCATTTATTTTAGGTTGTACTAAACTATTCTTAGAAGTTTTCGAATTCCTCGTATTATTGTTTTCCTAATGGTGTAATTAATCTTGTAATTTAACGTTTTTGATCGTGGTAGGGCTAGCTAAACGGTAACGTTTAAGATGGCAAAATCAGTATAGCTTAGCCAATAGACTTAATGGTCCAGAGCCAATTTTTAATATAAACTTATTTGTAGTTTGTAATAACATATACATTGTGTTATTTTGAAGTAGAGTATCACGTTTTTAAGAGAAACATTAAGCTTCTAAAAATATATTTGTATCATTTGCCCAGATGAAGGCTTTATTTATGAACATAAATCCTAACTTTTTACACCTGTTACAATACGTATGAAGGTGTCAATTTAAAATAGAAATATATGAGATGTGGGATATTACCAAAGAGTAACTTGCATTTCACTTGCGCTACACATAATAAGTACACATCTTGTGAAATAAAAGATTATAATTATAAAATCTATTGAAAATTTAATCGTTTAGGTGTGTGAAAATTATGGGCAATTTATATATTTCAAGTTTCAATATGATCGTTCTAATTGTCCTTATACTTGCTTGATTCACAATAGTAAATAAAAAAATAAATGAATTGAAGTTAAATTTTAAAAGTGCTAAAAGCTTTATACGAGGCTCATGCCATATGTTCCCAACTTGGAATTTCAGACGAGCATTTTGGGACAAGAGGATCTCACAGGAGGTCAATGGAGATGCACTTGGTGAGGTATGTATGCCCTTTAGCCTCAAACCTTAAATGTGTGATCCAAAGTTTTGCAGAATTTTTAATGATTATTTCATTATGTCTTTTGTTGCCAACAGGAGTTTAAGGGCTATGTATTCAAAATTACTGGAGGCTGTGACAAACAAGGATTCCCAATGAAGCAGGGAGTGCTGACTCCTGGTCGTGTTCGCCTCCTGCTTCATAGGGGTAAGTCTTTTATGTACTTTTTATATTCTTGTGCTGTGCCCTTTTAACATTTAAGATCAATTCCATTTTTGTGCTATGCCTTGAAGAACTTCATTTTTTATAATCAATTCCTTTTCTTGAATAGGAACTCCTTGTTTCCGTGGATATGGAAGGCGTAATGGAGAACGCAGGAGAAAGTCTGTTCGTGGGTGCATTGTCAGCCCTGACCTCTCTGTTCTTAACTTGGTAATTGTGAAGAAGGGTGAAAATGACTTACCCGGATTGACTGACATTGAGAAGCCAAGGATGAGAGGTCCAAAGAGAGCCTCCAAAATCCGGAAATTGTTCAATCTCTCTAAGGAGGATGATGTTAGGAAGTATGTCAACACATACCGACGGACATTTACCACAAAAGCTGGTAAAATCCCTGTCACATATATGCTGTGTCTAATTTTTAATTACTATGTTTCTAAAATAGAGAAAAGGATTATCGTTATGAGTAAAGCTAATCCGTTCCCGACCATAAATCTATTGACAACTAAATCACCATTTGCAAATTTGTGTTGTCTGTTGCCAATTTTTTATTGTGATACAGTTCCCATAGCTGTTTTTGATTTATGTTAGTCTATATTTGTAGTACATGTAGATATACTTCATGCATGGTTGATTTGCAATAGTATTCCAAAGGTCATTTCTTAGATTGTACAGCAAAATGAATTTTATAGCAATTAATCTGCTGCCTTAGTTCATATATGTTACACTAAAAACGTCCTCATTCTTATTAATTACTGAAATTCTGGCTTTCGATAGGCCTTTAGTTTTCTTTTTTTCATGTTAACTGAATCCATCCTTTGATCAACCTTGTTGTGTTGCTTGACTTGCTCTACATTAAATATTTTAAGGTCAATTTGTTGTCTCACGTTTCTTAGGAGAATGGTATTAAATATTGTGGATAAATTATTGTTTAAGTTAGATAAAAATATCTCGCCCACTTCCTGAATGAAGTTTTACCCTTTAGGAAAGGTGCTATGCTGAAGCACGATTGTTAAGAAAGTGTATGCTAGACCCCTGTAAAATTATTGAACCATAAGAGTGGATTTATGATTTAATTTGAAAGGAAGAATTGTTTTGAGGCATAATTAGTCTATGGTCCCTTAGGGACACTGGATAAGAAACGTACTTTGTGATGGATTATGATCTGAATAGGTTTGAATGTTTGATTGCAGGGAAAAAGGTGAGCAAAGCTCCTAAGATTCAAAGATTGGTCACTCCTCTTACTCTCCAAAGAAAGCGGGCAAGGATTGCTGATAAGAAAAAGAGAATTGTGAAGGCCAAATCAGAGGCAGCGGAGTATCAGAAACTCCTTGCCTCCAGGTTGAAGGAGCAGAGGGAACGCCGCAGTGAGAGTTTGGCAAAGAGGAGGTCCAAGCTTTCCAGTGCTACAAAGGCAGCTGTATAGGCTGACTTTCAGATATAGATATGATGAATGTTAATCATCATATGTAGTTTTTGGTAATATCTTTTTATGACACCTGTGTTATGATAAACTTTGGTTTTGCTATTTTTGATTACATGGAGTTACTGAAGTATTATTTATTACGCAGTGTTATTTATTGAATCATTTTAACTAGTTGGAATATGTTGCCCATTTCGATTTCATCTTATTTAAATGTACGAGGGATATTAATAGTCGTTCTGATCTTGAAAACGTAATCTTTGTGCATTGTAGTCGGAGTTCAAAATTCCAACGCACTCTTGCACCTCCATAAAATAATCCTGGACCTCCATACTTTATGAAATGCCCAAAATGACCTTAGTGAAAAAACTGAAAAGGGCTTTATGAAAATAAAAGAAGAAAAGGGAGTAGAGTATCAGATTATACGCATGCAAATTGTGTTTCGGATTATTTTTGGATTGTAAGTTTCGTAATTCTTAATGTATATTGTAATCTGGATTGGATAAATCTATTTTCGATTTTGCAATCCAGAAATCAGGAATAGAAATTGTGTTTGGGATTGTATGTTGTGTATTCTGGTTTGGACTCTCGTTTCTTAGTCCAGAAGTTAGTTTCGGGACAAATCTGGAAGCCAAAATAACAAAGCAGTCATATATTTCCGATTATGCTAATCCGGAAAACAAAGCAGCCATATGTTCTGGATTTTTGGAAGTCAAAAATGAAAAAAAAAAAAAAAAACACCATTCTGGATTGGATAAATATGGAGTTAGGGGGTGCGAGTGAATGTCTTAAAATGGAGGTGCAGGAAGGATGAGTCCAAAATTCCGAGTAGGTTTTTCTGATGTCTTAATGAAGAAAATCAGATGAAGTATTCGTGTTTTAGTTTTTAATACAGTACGATTCCACTTTATTTATAGTATTGTAAAACTATTTCACTTGTCAGTTTATTTTTTATATTAGTGTGTTTACATTTTGTTTGGATTAAAAGAATAAGATAAATAATATAATCAAATTTAAATACATAACGAACAAATAAAGTAATTCAAATAGCAAAACACGAGTATATATGATAAAAAAAGTTATTTTTGCAAGGAAAAATTTAAGGAGGAGAAGAAATTCAAGATGGAAGAAATGAAGCATGAACATGCAATTGCAATTGATGGGTTCAAGATGAGACTTGGTAAATTTGATTGACTAGTTAATTAAAGTGGGAAGTTTATAGAAAAAGTCAATGTTAAGAGAAGGAAGATTGATGTTTGTTTTGTTCGTGTTGTGGACTGTTATAGTAGGCATTATTTGTGCCTTCCGAACGTGGGTTACTGTAGTAGGATGGATGGTTTAGTTGGTTTAAGAGTTTTTCATGCACTTTTTTATGTTTTTGTGTAAACACGGAGTAAAAATGTTAAAAGTAAAATAAAATGTAATTAATTTATGAGAAAATATAAAAAAATGATAAACTGTAAAGAGAAAATATCTTATTTAATTTGACGAAACTTTAAAGCATTTCTTTTCTACTTATTTGAAATTGGAAATGTATTATAATGACTACATATCAATTGAAATTAATTTTCAACAATCACAAAAAGGTCTAACCAAATTAAACATTAAATCTAATTATAACATTATAAGTTGTAAACCTCTTTTTCATCTCATGAACAAAATTAATTTGAATGAAGTTGATGTTTAATTATAAAGAAAATTTTAACTTTTCTTACTAAGGTTCAGTCTAATAAACTTCGTCTTTGATATAGATGATTAAGTAAAAGTGCTAATAAAGTTGTTAATTAGTTCAAACCTAAATACTTAATCATTCATTGCGAAAGATTAGTTCGATAGTACCTAAAATTCTATTTATCTCATCAATCTTTAATATATACTGGGTTAGAAAAGGAGAAAGAGAAAGACAAATTTACTCAAAGAATTCAACTTCAAATTTACTCAAAAACAGAATTCCCATTAACAGGCACCTCGTTTTGTGAAATTAAAAGAAGAGGTATTGGTTAATACTTCTACCTTTAAACTACTTTGAGTTCACCCCATAATTATAAAAAAAAAAAAACTGTAAAATATAAATTCTTTGACCCAAAAAAATATGCTCAGACGACACTTGAGTAGAAAAACTCTGCAGGGCCTATTTATATGAAGTGTCGAGGTTTGGAGCAATAAAGGATCAAAATGCTTCATTCATGGACAAATTCTTCCTCCACTCCCATACCCTCTTCCTGCACCTCCATATAATTTTTTAATGACATCCCTACCCTTAATGAAATAACGTAAATACCCCTTCTTTAATAAAACAGTTCACCTTCTCTTCTCCACACTTCTCCACAGCAGCGTTCGCGACAGAGCATTTCCTCTTCAATATTCCTTCTCCGGTGCCGTTTTTGAGTGTTTGAAGGGTGATTGAACGGAAGGGGTAACATTCCGACGAGTGTGCAGTGTTTATTGATGGCAAGGAACGACGGAGAGGTAACATTTTAGCATTTCGTGGAACTTTTTTAAGTTTCTGAATAGGTTCCCGGATGAGATCATCCAGTTTAGTTTTTTTGATATTTGAGAACTGGACAACGACCCGTCCGGTTCATAAAATGAGAACCGGATGTAATGGAGGGGGGTGCCATCCGGTTTGTATGGTGTGAACCAGATGCCAACCCATCCGGTTCTCATAATTTATTAAAAACTGCAAACCGGATAGGTAAGAGGGTCCGGTTTATAAACTTGTGAACCAGATGAAGAGGGTCATCTGGTTAACAAAATTTGTCAACCGGATGATATCAAACCATAAGCCATCCGGTTTGCATTATCTTAACTGTTGAGAACCGGATGGAATGCGTCCGGTTCACAAGTGTTCATGGCACCCCCCTCCTCTGAATCCGGTTCTCATATTATAAGTGTTTTGTGAACCGTACGGGGATGCGTCCGGTTTCTGTTTAGAATTTTTTTTAACTTTTTTTTTTCTTTTTTTTCTTATGAGTTGTGTTTTGTTATGTTACAGATATGGATAGTCTTTGTCTATATTCAGAGGAAGTCAACAAGGTATCTGGTGAACTTGAAAGTGGTTGCTTGATTCGGGAAGAAGATTGCATTATTGATTTCACAACTGATAAGGTAAAATGTTTTGTTTTTGTTTATATTTATGAAATGTAAATTAATTACATATGAATGTGATATATTACATATGAATGTGATATATTGTGCAGGTGTTTGGTACTCAAGACAAATTACTTGAATGGGTTCGCAAGGTGGCATTTAGGCTTGGATTTGTTGTTGTCATATTGAGATAAGACAAAGCAACTGGAGCACAAGGTAGGAAGACCTATGTCTTGTTGGGATGTGAGAGAAGTGGAAAATATAGAAAGTACAGAACAGATTTAGAGGTTACTATAATCGGCACAAGAAAGTGTGACTGTCCGTTTAGATTGTGTGACAAACCAACAAAAGGTGCTGAAGGTTGAGTTCTCAAAGTTGTATGTGGGTTGCATAACCATGAATTGGCTAATACGTTGGTTGGTCACCCTTATGCCGGTAGGTTACGACCCAATGAACACGCTTTAGTTGTGGATAAAGCCGAGTGAAACCAAAGAACATATTGCTTACCCTTAAAAAGAAGAATGAAGATAATGTCACGACACTGAAACAGTTGTACAATACCAGATATACATACAAGAGATCAGTTAGAGGATCAAGAACTGAAATGCAACAGTTGATGATGTTGTTGGAGCGTGACAAGTATATTCATTGGCATAAGGTTCACGAGTCCTCTCGAGTTGTAAGTGACATCTTTTGGACTCATCCTGATTCTTTGAAGTTGTTAAATGCATTTAGCAATGTGTTGTTGATGGATACCATGTACAAGACAAATAAGTATAGGCTTCCACTGCTTGAAGTTGTAGGTGTGACATCCACAGGCTTAACTTTCTCAGCTGCATTTGTTTTGATGGCTACTGAATGCCAAAATAATTTCGTTTGGGCTTTGCAAAGATTGAGAGGGTTGTTTTTGAGACGAGATGTGTACCCTACAGTTATTGTTAGGGATAGGGATTTGGCTCTGATGAATGTCATTGAAGTTGTTTTTCCAGAAGCTTGTAACTTGTTGTGCAGGTTCCACATAAACAAGAATGTTAAAGCCAAGTGTAAAATGCTTGTTCATCCAAGGGAGGCATGGGATGTTGTCATGAAAGCATGGGCAACTATAGTTGATTGTACTGATTGTGAAGCATTCCCTAAATGTGTTGAAAAATTTGAAAGTGCTTCTTTGGGATGGCCGATATTTTTAGAATATGTGCAAAAGACCTGGATTAAACCTCATAAGGAAAAGTTTGTCAGTGCTTGGACAAATAAGGTCATGCATATGGGCAATACTACATCAAATAGGTATGTTGTTATATATAATGTATATTTATATGTTAAAGACTGTTTTGTCGATTAAAATAATTTTGTCTATTATATCTTGCAGGGTTGAACAAGCTCATGGGAATTTGAAGCGTATCTTGCAAACTAGCATGGGTGGTTTGTGTACATGTTGGGATGCAATCAACAATCTCCTTGTCCTTCAACATAATCAGATTAAGGCATCATTCGAGATGAGTCTAAATGTTGCTACCCACTCTTACAACATCCCATTGTACAAAGGTTTATTGGGTCTTGTAAGCAAGTATGTATTGGTACACATTGCAGAGGAGTTCAATAAGGTAAATTTTGTTGGCTTTGATAAGAAAAAGTGTGGTTGTGTTCTTAGATATACTCATGGCTTACCATGTGCTTGTGAGCTTGCAAGATATGATGTTGGTGTTATACCACTAAATGTAGTGCATGTGATGTGGACTAGACTTAGTTTCTTAGACTTATCATCAAGTTAGTCATCATCTGAATTGTCTATTAAGCAAGAATGGGAGGTGATTTCTAAACACTTTGATGAGCTTGATATTGGAGGTAAAATCACCATAAAGGGCAAACTGGCTGAAATTGCATACCCTACAATGACATCATTATGTCCCACATTGGAAAAGGTTAAGACAAAAGGGTCACAAAAGCCTAAACAGAAACGATTAGAGAGGTCAACCAAGCGTGACCCTTCATACTTTGAGCATGTAGACAAGATTCATTCCATGGAGGATAGTTGTTCTACACAAAAGGCTTTAAGGGTGAAGGTAAAATCTTATTCGCAGTTACCCTTTAAAGTTTTGCCCGGTCTTGATCAATTTCATCCTATTACTCTCCCATACATACTGGACATCATTGATGTTAAACCTGATGGACATTGTGGTTATCAATCAATTGCTGCATTGTTGGGAATGGGAGAAGAGTCATGGCCATTAATCAGAATGGATCTATATAAAGAAATATGTCAATGGCGTGATCAATATACAAACATCTTTGGTAGCCATGAGCGCTTCGATGAACTTAAGAACTCTTTACTTGTTGAGGGGCATCATCTGTAAGTGTTTATGTTTAATTTTTTCATTAACAATTCTAAATGCAATGACATATCACTAACCCTTTAAAGTTTTGCAGGCAGGTGTTGAGAAGTGGATGACTATACCAGATATGGGTTATGTTATTGCAAGTAGATATAATGTTATTCTTGTTTGCTTGTCATTGCAACAAAATGTAACTATTTTTCCATTACGAAGTAAACCACCTGTTGATGTTAGTCAACATCGGATAATATGCATAAGACATGTTTATGGAAACTATTTTGTACAGGTAATGTTTATAACTTACAAAATTATACAACTTGTTATATCATATTGACTAACTTAATTTCTACTTGATTTACAGGTTAAATTGGTTGACGGTTGTCCACTACCAAATGTAGACATTATTTGGACCAATCACAGTTCTCCAGACGCACAATTATGGCTCTCTCATTATATTAGCAGAATGCAACTATTTGTATCTATGTTACAATCAAGTATATCATATGTAAATCTTGGTGATGATTGATTAATATATATGTAAATCTTGGTGATGATTGATTAATATTGTACCAACATACTGCATACATAAATGAAGTACCAACATACTGAATATATAAACCAAGTACCAACATAGTGAATACATAATCCAAGTACAAATATAGTGGATACATAAACATGGTCACAAATACATATGAGGTACACATAAAACCCTAAGAACTAGACGTCCCTCTCCCTCGGCCACCTCTGTGTCGTCTACTATATACTTGTCCTTCATGTGAATGTGTGCGAGCCAATTCATAGGCAGCTACTGTATCCTCATGCGCATCTCCACAACTAATTGCCCTCTGCAATAGGGTGGCTATCCTTCTAAAGATAGTCTGAAAAATTAAACAATAACAATAATAATGTAATCATTTACAATAATGAAATAAAAGTAAAAAATGTCAATGTAATCGAATACCGAGGATGGCTGCTGCTGTGACGACGAGGCTGGTATGGTCTGCATATACCCATACTGTCTCAGAACTCTATCAGGAAGGTGCATCTGAATGGTATGTCCATATTGGAGAAAACCCCGAAAAAATGAAATCGGCTCAAGAGGCCGGAAAACTCTGTGAGAAGTGTATGGACACCAGATGACACCAGAGAGGGTCAATCGATCTAGTTGTTGTCGGACATCAACCAACCTAGAGGGATGTTGACTAACCACGTATCGACAAGCCCGTGGAAGTTCTTCACTATAGCTCGGGTTTACATATTTATTTCCCATATATGGGAAGTGCTCGTATATCCATGCCTGTCAATAATAAATGAAGTTAGAAGTAATAAAACATAATCTTCTAAGTTATTTAGTGGTAGTTAAATTCATGTACCTGTAACAGAGTAATGAAAACACCCAATTGTTTGGTCACAGCTAGAAAAGCATCTCCTAGCTTATCATACATGTGTGCCAAAGCAGCTGCTCCCCAGGCATAACTACCACAAACCGTAAGCTTCCGAAATAGTGCCAAATAAGAAATGGATACAGATGTGACACTTTTGTCAACAAAAATTGTGCATCTAATAAGATGCAACAAATATGCCCTTGCAACAAACTCTCAGTCTTCATTTTCACAGCATGCCTCATAGTGATCTCTCAACCAACTTAGGAGTACAGCATTGCCCCAACCATCCCGCAAAGTGGCATTAGCAGCACCATCAGGAACACCTAACAGTTCCACATCACAGAAACAGCTCCACTGTTGTCTAACCTTTCAAAAATGGGAAACTGTCCCATAATAGGTAGGTGGAGTAGGCTTGAGACGTCATCCAATGTGATTGTGATCTCACCAAATGGCATATGAAAGGTATTGGTGTCTCGATGCCACCTCTCAACAAATGCGCACATCAGTCCTTTGTCAGCTACCTCATAGCACATGTTACATAGAGGCAATAATCCGCTATTGGCAATCAAAGCAAACCTCAGCACAAGGAAGACCAAAGTTGTTCACTTTTATTCCATGGGAGACTAACTTTAGAACTCCACGATCCTAAACAAAATACAACAAATGATATCAAAAAGTTCACATATTAAACACAAACTAAATACAATAACTTATAACATAATCTTACCTCACCCTCCCACAGCCTCAACGCTACATGATGATTATAATTTACCAAAAGGGACATATCAGATGGTCCCCCAGGAAAACCTACCACCTCAGCAGCCTCACCCCCACCAATGCGAGGAGTTACACCACCAATATCAACAACATCAACAGCAACAGGAGGTGCACTAAATGAAGCACCTCGATCTCCTCTACGCACTACGCCCTTCAGGTTGTGAAGATGCTCCTCTGGTCCTCGCCATATATGTCAGTGCACAAAGTTACACAGCACAAAGTTACACAACACAAAGTTAAACAAATATTTGGGAAACTGATAACCGGATGAGAAAGCCATCCGGTTCTCATTTGAAAACACAATGACAACCGGATGGACTACACATCCGGTTTACATTATAATGAAATTGTGAACCGAATGAGCAGGACATCCGGTTCTCAGATACACAGATCGGAAAAAATTCAAATTCGCCGTCGACAGCCCCCCAAATCCCAAATTAACTACTCTAATCATCAATATCACTTACTAATTACTAATAAACATCACAAATTGATTACCTTATGGTTATTTGAAGGCTAAATCGAAGATTTTGAAGAAGAGGACGTGACTGAACCGGATGTTTTGATTATAACCGGACGAGATTCGACTGAACCGGATGGAGGAAGACTTCGTCCGCGGAGCTTGGACGAACGGCGGAGAGGTTGGACGAAGGGCAGAGATGTTGGACGAACCACGGTGGTCACTGGCGGCGCAATTCGTGAGAGTTAGGTTTAGGGTTTAAGAAATGAGAGAGCGGGCATGCATATAGGGGTAGAGCGGGCACGCATATAGGGGTGAAGGGGGTGAAGGCTAGTTCTGACTTTGCACACATTTAACTGAAGGGTATAATCGATATTTCCACTTTGGTATGAGGGTGCAAGAAGAGGGTATGCGGGTGGAGGAAGAATTTGTCTCATTCTTGTATGATGAAATCTTAGTACTAAATAGACTGTATGGGGTGCGCGTGTGTTTGTATTAAGAGAGAACAGAGAATGTCAGATACTAAAACAAAATAACCTAAAAGTATAAACCAATTAACTTAATACTGTATCAAAATTCAAAATCACCTTAATTCTAACAACCTAACTGATTAACTTAACAAAAACAACAATAAAGTTTCTCACAACTTCAACTGTCAAATTGAGACAACCAAATGTCAAACCTTTTTGCAATTTTTTTCAGAACAAAATGTCTAAAATCTTCAAACCCAACCTAAACCACGGTACTTAATGTTGCAGTTATATCAGTCAACAGAGAACATTCACACTCCTTGCTAAAACCAAACAAGTTATGAAAATTGGAAGAAAATATAATATAGAATAATTGAATTGCGTTTTTATCAAATTAAAAGTCTTTCTAATAAATGTTGTCTAATTGAAAATACTTAAATTATTGATAAATTCATCAACTGATCAGATCATAAATTTAAAAAATAAAATCTTTAAAAAATTATATACATAGTTATCTAAAAATTATAAGGTATAAGATAATTTAAAAAATTAATATTATTTAAAATATTTATTTTTATTAATTTATAGTAGAAAAGTTACTCTTAACTATGTGGTTATCTTCCTTTAAAATAAAACACAAATATATTATCTTTATCTTGTGAGTAAGTTTATAAAATCATTTTTGGATATGCATCAAAAGTTGTTTAGTGTTTACAAAGAAAATTCTTGCTGAATATCAATCTAAACACTCATTCCTAGAAAACCTAATTTCACATTAGTAAAAAACTTACAAATAAAACTCATTCTAAAATTATCTAATAGACTATCAATTATAAAAGTAATTAAAAAGCTAAACAAACTATTATATATATCTCATATAAATAACATGAATTCTTTTTTATTTCATTAATCATCTTTTATAAATTTTGTTTCTATTTATAAACATCATAAAAGGGATTATTGTTATATCCATTCTAAACTATTTCCCTCTTTTCTCCTTTTCTCTTCATTCTTTTGTTCCACTAACAAACAATCTATTATTCCTCACTACACCATATTTAACACATTAGTCTTAAAATCACCATAACAAAATTTAAACTGATTTTTTCTAATGTACTCAATCCCAATTGGAAATTTTGAGATTGAAATCGTTTTTCTAAATCCTAACCCTAACCGATCACTAACCATTGTAATTATGAATAACTCCTATATATAGACACCTACCATACACATAAAAATACGATTAAATTAAAAAAATATAGAACACGAGACAAGATGATATATATATATATATTCATGCTGATTAAAAGAAAAATTATATATTCATATAAATTATATATAAAAAAGTTCAAGAATTTGAATAAAATAATAAGAGTTCAATAAATTTATTTGATTTTTTAATTTCAAAATTAATAAGATAAGAAAATATTGAAAATATATGTATATATATATATATATATATATATATATATATAAA
>Ga0209700_107146_pt1 | contig 16204 bp, 9 predicted proteins | sample SiratroredBW_FD_187528 | JGI IMG/M metagenome (GOLD analysis project Ga0209700, IMG submission 187528) | Root nodule microbial communities of legume samples collected from California, USA - Siratro red BW (SPAdes) (version 2) | ecosystem: Host-associated > Plants > Roots > Nodule | place: USA...
CATGATGGGAGAACTCAAATTTTTTCTTGGACTTCAAATCAAGCAAACAGAGGATAAGACATTTATACATCAATCAAAGTATGTCAGAGAACTACTTAAAAGATTCAAGTTAGATGAAGCCAAACCTATTAGCACACTTATGCATCCTACAACATCACTAGGTTTGGATAAAGAGTCTAATCCAGTTAATCTTACTGAATATAGACAGATGATAGGATCTCTTTTATATCTCACTGCTTCAAGACCTGATATCATGTTCAGTGTTTGCCTTTGTGCAAGATTTCAGGCAGATCCAAGGGAAGTACATCTTTCTGCCATAAAAAGAATTTTTAGATATTTAAAAGGAACTGTTAATCTTGGTCTTTGCTACAAGCGAAGAGAAAACTTTAAATTGCAAGGATATAGTGATGCAGATTATGCAGGAGACAAGGTAGAAAGAAAAAGTACAAGTAGAGGATGTCACTTCATGAAAGGTAATTTAATCTCATGGATGAGTAAGAAGCAAGGAACGATTGCTTTATCCACTACAGAAGCTGAGTATATTTCAGCTGCTCAATGTTGTTCTTAGTTGCTTTGGATTAGAAATTAACTTGCTGATTGTGAAATTCATGAGAATAATATTCCAATTTTTTGTGATAACAATGTTGTTATTACTCTTTCTAAAAATCCAATATTGCATTCAAGAGCCAAGCACATTGAAATTAAACATCATTTTATAAGAGATCATGTTCAAAAGGGTATCATTGATTTGCAATTTGTCTCAACTGATGAACAACTAGTAGATATTTTTACAAAACCCTTTATTGAAGAATGTTCTAATTATTTAAGAGAACTTTTGGGTATGATCTTGATTGAATGATGGAAAATATCAATTGGCTTAAGCTCATTGCATCAAATATTTTCATTTTATCTATATTTGTTACTTTTATTGCATAATTATTTTAAATCATATTTTCTTGATGCATTTACAAAATTATATTTTTTTTATATAAAAAAATTATATTTTCAAATTTTGGTGCAAAATTTTTCTTAATTAATTCATGATATGCATTTTCTAATTTTAAGAGTCTGAGCTGCAATTCCCCTTTATCAAATTTACACACCTAGAAAATTTCAATTGGCTTGCCTTTCTCACCTAAGTTGTTGTATTATTCAAGCCAGAAATTCACATAAGATGAGCTTCCCAAAATTTGAAAGAATTTTGTTCCCTCACTTGTTCATGATTTAACCATACACAAATTTAAGTGAGATCATTCAAGCAGTTGTTAAAGATGAGTATGCAAGAACCATATGGTTTATGTATTAAGGATCAAGGTTAGTGAGCTAGAGTTTGAAGTCAGCCCTATTAGCCAAAATTCTCTATCCCTACCACATAACCACTTAGAATTTTAATCAGCATCTCCCTGCAACGGTGATGATTTTTTTTTTAAACTAAGTCCTTTCTGTGATGAGAAAAAGGGGGAGAAAGAGAAAGTATGGCAAATAATTAAGAGAAATTATCAAATCTATTTTTGAAAATAATTTGAACACTCTTGGATTTGTCTTACAATTCTGTTTTAATGTCGTTGTGCATTTTGCATGTTTTTCATCAAATAAATTCTTCTGCTGTTTAATCTCTTGATATTATTGAAATTATTTGTTCTTAAGGCTTGTAGTTTTGTCATCATTAAAAAGGGGGAGATTGTTGAACAATAGATGGTCCAAAGTCCCTTTAGAGGGTCAAATCATTTGATAAAGTTTTGATGATAACAAAACTCAAGTATACATTTATATTTGATGACTTATATACATTGCGCAATTAACATTATTATTATTAAAACAGGAGACACATGGTCTATAAAGAGATAAGTTTTCTTACTATTTACTTTTATGTGTTATTGATTTGATTTAAATTGATTTTATATCATATTGTGCTCTAACGTTCAAATTTGTTCATAATGAAAATTATTCAAATTATTATAGAGCATTTAATTGTGATTAATTGATTTTATATCATATTGTGCTTTAATGTTCATAATGGAAATTATTCAAATTATTATGGAGCATTTAAATGTGATTAATTGATTTTATATCATATTGTGCTTTAATGTTCAAATCTGTTCAAAATGGAAATTATTCAAATTATTTTGGACTATTTAGATGTGATTAATTGATTTTATATCATAATATGCATTAACGTTCAAATTTGTTCATAATAGAAATTATTCAAATTATTGATGAGTATCCCATATATAATTTCTCTATGTTGTATTAAATTATTTCCGATACAAACTTAATCAAGTTTAATGCAGTATGAAAATTAGAGAAGTATTTCTAGTTTCAGCTCCATACATCAAAAAGTCAAGATTGCTCTGTTTAAGCATCCTAACGGTTAATTTCTAAAAAGCTATATATAGATGAGCAAGTTCAAGTTGAAGAACACACAACAAGGAGAAGCGAAGAGAGAAAAACATCATACAATACATTTGAAGAAAATATACTGAGTGTTTATTGTCAATATGCTATAGAGAGTGTCGCAACCGGGATCACGACGGGGCGGCTGTCCAAAAATAATTTCTTTTTTTGAAAAATAATGGAGTCGCCACCATAATTTATTAAAGGAAAAACTATGAAAAACCAAAAAAAGTCAGATACCGGATTTAGAGTCCGGGACTCGGTTACGTGTAGGGAACGTACTAGTACCCCACAACGCCCGCCCTAAGGCGGTACCTTTAATTAAACAAGTAAAATAAAAAGAGTGTGATTTTTAGAAATATTTATTTTTCCCAAAAAAACAGAAATAGAATGCAAATAACAACAAACAAAAATATATATTTTTTTTAATAGGGGGCCTGACAAGGATTTGACCTCGCTCCTACGTATCTCTATACAGGATAGAAAATCAGGGTACACGTAATTCTGTATTTGGGTATTTGTAAGAGATAATTTCGGAATTTTGAAAAAATGTAGGGTGTAGATCCTAATTAAGGGAGGTGCAGAAAGTAGTTCAATTAGTCAAAAGGGTATTTATGGGATTGTGAAGAGTTTGGGGTGTAGGCGGAAAAAATGGGGTGCAGAAAGCAAATCCCTAACTATAAACCCACTTGTGTTAATGGCAGTTTGGTAATTGAGTTGCAACATAGGTGCAGACTCAAATCAGTGGGGTGCAAAGAACAGCTCCACTAGTCAGAAGCCCAACCAGTAACCAGGGGCATTTTAGTAATTGTGTATGAGCACAGGTGTAGACTCAAACCAATGGGGTGTAAAGAACAACTCCACTAGTCAGAAGCCCAACCAGTAACCAGGGGCATTTTAGTAATTGTGTATGAGCACAGGTGTAGACTCAAACCAATGGGGTGTAAAGAACAGCTCCACTAGTCAGAAGCCCAACCAGTAACCAGGGGCATTTTAGTAATTGTGTATGAGCACAGGTGTAGACTCAAACCAATGGGGTGTAAAGAACAACTCCACTAGTCAGAAGCCCAACCAGCAACCAGGGGCATTTCAGGACTTGGAAAGGCGTGGGTGCAGGTTTAATAAATGGGGGTGCAGGAAGCACCTCCACTAACTGCAATTCAACCTAAAGCCAAAGAAGGTATTCTGGTAATTGGGAGAATAAAAGGGTGCAGACACGAATATAGGGGGTGTGTGCAGCACCCCCACTAACTAGAAACCCATCTAGGGTTCAGGAGACACGTGCAACAGTGAAGGCAACACAAGGCAGATTCGGTTGAGGTGGCTGCGGCGTCTTTGGCTGACAGCGGCGACGGCAAGCACTGCCGACGGCAGCACCGACGGCGGCGGTGTATAGAGGCATGGATGAGAAGGTACAGCAAGGAGTGGCTTTCACGATTTGGCTAATGTTTAGAACGCGACTTGTTGGCTATGGAAGTGGCTCGCAGCAGGGTCTTGGAGGGGTTTGGTGGCGGTGCTTGTGGTGGCGAAGGTATGGCAAGGGTTGATGGCACAGGGTGGTGGAAATTGGGAGTTGTAATGGAGGTGCGTGGAATGGAGGCATGGTGAGGACACATGGTGGCTTGGTGGGTGGTGCTGTTGTGGAAATGCATGGTGGAATGGTTAAAGGTACCCGCATGGTGGTTTCTTTAGGAGGTTAGGAGGTGATGAATGGTGGGACGTGCATGCAGTTTGGAGGTGCAAACGACATGGAGGGGCACATGGTGGAGGTCACCTTTATACTACTCGGATGGAGTATAGCATGGTATATTGCCAGATCAGGTTCAAGAACTGGATCCCCGTTCTTGTGATGCATAAATGCTTTGGTCTTCTGCTTCATGCATTCCACAATATTCAACAACTCTTTTCAAACACTAGTTTGACTAGGTGTAACAGCAATGCTGCTTGGCAACTAGCATTCTTAGTCAATGCAGTTTCCTTGGGGTGCAGTGGAGGTTGGGTGGCGAGATGGGACGAGGCATAGTGGTGCAGGGAGGTGGCAGCGAGAATGAAGGAGGACGAAGGTGGAGGTCCCCTGGTTGACGTGGAAGGCAGTGGCGGAGAAGGGTTTGGTGGTGCAGCTTGGAGGAAGGAGGAGAATGGTGGCTGCCTCGTCGGACTTGGTGGAGGTTTACAATGGCGAAGACATGGCTGTGTCGACGTGGAAGGTGCTGAAGGTGCATGGCAGTATGGAGGGGCACAGGTGGCACTGTTTGGAGCGTGCTAGGCAAGGTGCCATGAGGAAGAATGAGGATGCATGGTGGAAGGTGCAGTTTGGAGGTTGAAGATGAAGGATCATGGATGTGTTGGTTCGACGACGTGAAATTGGAGGGAGGCGCGGTATAAGGCGGTGATTGGTTCGTTTTGGGTGTGGTTGTTTAGAGGTGTGATTTACGAAACATATAGTGGTGGAAGGCACTTAGGTTTTTGAGTAAAATTTGTGTGGTGTTGACTTGCTTGGCAAAGAGTAATCATGGAGAACCATGGATGGGTTGTAATGCATGTATAATTTTTTTGAAATGAGTGCACAGTAAAAACCTTAAGATGCATGGTACAGGAGTAAAAGCATAAAAGAAAACATACCTACGTGCTTTTTTTTCTTTCTCCGTCAATAATGATTCTTTCTTCCTCTCCTCTTGCTCTCCTCAATGTCAATCCCCCTTTCTTTCTCCCTCTGTTCCTCTAAAATAATCCCCGTTCATCCAAAATCTCCCTTTTTTTATTATTTTAATTGATATCCTTTTTTTTAAAAATCCAGTAGTTCAGTTCAGAGAGGTTAAGAGAGGTTACTCTTTGACTCATTCATATTTGTTATTTTTAAAAAAAAAATTTAAAATTAATATCACAATGAATCTAGTCAGTAATGAGACTTAAAACACTTTTCAATGGTAAAAATCTATTTTTATTATTAATTTATTTTTATTTAAGTGGAGAACATGGGTTGGTTGTTATCTGAGTGGTTTACAAATATTTATTTAATATCTTTTTTTTTACGTGAAGTTAGGGAGTGAGAACATGGAAGTCTACTGCCATTGACTCAGTCTTTTTTATTATTTTTATTATTATTATTATTTTTATTGTGCAAATCAAGTAAGCAGTTTGCAAGCAGTTTTTCTTGTTTTCTTTTATTTTATTATTTACTTTTCTAATATATATTTATTTTTATTTTGTTTTTATTGTTTTCATTTTTTTTAATTATTATCTTTTAATTACCATGTTTTTTAGTTTTCCTTTAATGGAAAAATTTAACATATTTTTAATTACTATTATTACTATTATTTTTAACAATTTTTTAATAAACTGACTTTCCTTACTATTTCTTTTTATGAATTTTATTTTAAAATCTTATTTATTGAATATAATGGAACCAAAATCTCTTTTTTTTTTATTATTTAAATGACAATAATATAATAAAACTAGATAACACACCCTTTTATTTTAATTTTTGTATTGTTTTATAATCTGAAATGATTTACTTGCATGGATGAAATTGGGTGTTGACAGCTGCCCCTCCTTACTTGAATTTTACTAAATGATCTAAACTTTTAAGAAGTTCAGATCAGTTGGGTAAAAGATAAGTAAGGACAAAAACACTAATTTCGTTCGGTTATGAAAATAAAAACAATAAAATAAATGTATAGATAGAGGCCTAGACCTTGTATCAAGACGAGAGGGTTACGTACCTTAAACTGACCTTGTACTGAAACGAGAGGGTCGTAGATTTTGAATTGAACTGACCTTGTACTGAGACGAGAGGGTTGTTCTTCATTTTGACCTTGTACTGAGACGAGAGGATCGTAAATTTTGGATTGAATTGACCTTGTACTGAGACGAGAGGGTCATTGTTCTTTATTTTGACCTTGTACTGAGACGAGAGGGTCGTTGTTCTTCATTTTGACCTTGTACTGAGACGAGAGGGTCGTCAATTTTGGATTGAACTGACCTTGTACTGAGACAAGAGGGTCATTGTTCTTCATTTTGACCTTGTACTGAGACGAGAGGGTCATAAATTTTAAATAGATCTCTGGATAATATCACCAAGATTATACATCCGTGTTGTACAATATGGAGATACGATACTGAGTCCTTTTTCTAATAATATTTTCTGCTAATTTTCCTTTTTACCTGTTCTTTCTGGAGAATGCATTTATGTATGTACGCAACTTTTAGTTGAATATGAATTCTGAACATTGCATGTTTCAATGCATGAAATTTATTTGAATATGAGCTTTTGATTTGCTTCTTTTTGAAAAATGCATGTAAGAATGCATGAAAAATTTTTTGCAAATTTTTTTATTGAAAATGCCTGTTTGAATGCATGAAATTTGATTTTTTATTATATTTGAATGATGCATTTATGAATGTATGAAATTTCTGATTGAATTTGAACTTTTGATTTGAATGAAAATGCATGTTTGAATGCATAAAATTTAAGTCTTTGTTCTTTTTGAGGAGTGCATTTATGAATGCATAAAATTTTGGTAAACTTCTTTTTGAATGAAAATGCTTGTTCGAGTGCATGAAATTTGATTTTCTTGAATGATCATTTTTGATACTAATGTATGTACAAATTCTTAAAAGATTTTACAAATGATAATTTTCAGTGAGCTTTTCAAAGATAGTGTTTCAAAAAGATATATTCCAATTTTTCAGAAGGAAAGGTATGTACAAAAGATATTTTCAATGATTTTTAAATGTTTGAAAATTTATGTACAAAGGAATATTTTTAATGATTTTTCCCAATGTTTATTAAAAAATATGGACAAAATGGTTTTTCTTTGTTTTCTTTTTTCAAAATATATGCGAAAGTAAGTTTTTCCTTTTATCCAACAGGTTTTCAATGTGGAATCAGGTGTTCCTTGCAAAACTGAATTCATTGGATGCTAATTTTTTCCGAAAATGTCATAAAGTTAAAGTGTATGCCCACAAAGAATAATTACTAGCTTTCTGTTTAGAAACACTGCTTTGATGTATGCTTGGACCCTCAGGCGAAGGGTAAGTGTATAGAGAATTTGAGGTATTTGAAAGATACTGGAGATGTAAATCTTTCGACAGGATTGTCCCAATTTTGGTGCATTGGGCTGGCTATGTGAGCTTTAAACTTTAAAGGTATGAACAACTTGGTTCGAAAGAAAATAAGGATAGTGTAAAAAGTTGATCTTAAAAAGGAAAGCAATTCATGCAAATTGCCCCAGTTTGTGTGTATAAGGATAATGAAAGATTAGCTATTTTGGTAAGGTAGGAATGAGGTAACAATGATATAAAATAAATCAGATTCCCCCAGTTGGTATGTACAAGGGTAACAATAAGATATGTATGAAGGATTGACTATTTCGGCGGGGTATCACAGGTATGAAAGAAACCAGATTGCCCCGGCTGGTGTTGTATCTTCCACCGACTTGTAGAATGACCAGAATTTTAGTCTAACGGAGGCGTTCTGATAAACTTTTTCTATTTTTTTTATTATATTTTCTTAACATGTATTATCAGTCACATCATCTTGTTACAAGGTTAATCCCTATGAAAATTATTGTAATCATTCAACAATCAATATGGACTTTATTGAGCTTGTAACGTGGCCAGGGGAAAAAAGGGCTGTGAAGAAAAGGATATAAAGGCTCAAAAGTTATATTGGGGGTTTTATATTTAAACGAGGATCATCAACCAAATGTTGTAACCAGCCAAGGTCATCTTCCATGAGCTTTTAGTATCATGTACCTTTTCTTTATTTTCCTTCTCATTAGAGAGTCTTTACTGTACTCCCTTTTTTGATAAACTTATGAGAATATATTCTTTTTCTTTTTTTCTTTTCCTTTTTTTTCCTTTTTTTTTCTTTTTTCCTTTTTTCCTTTCCTTTGTAATATTTTCCTTTTTTTTTAGAAGCTTTTGACATACTCCTTGCGTGATGTGTATTTTCTTTTACGCTTCCAGGAAACTCTGATGATACTCATTTCTTAATGAAATAGGAGCTTTGATGTATAATTGTTTATGAATTTTTCCTATCAAAACTTTAGACCGAACCTCCAATTGTTGATTATCCTCATATGGGTATTTGAAAGAAAAATTTTGTTTAGGCTCAAAGAGGGTGCAAAGGATTTATAAAAGTGTTTAGGATGAAGAAACATGGCCATATATCACTTTGAATCATGATTGCCTAATTTTCAAAAAGATTAACGGTGAAGCAAAATGTAGTGACTTCCAACACATGTTTCTTTTCTTTTCTTCATTTTTTTTGTTTTTTTACCTTGTCCTATCTTTTGCTTAGATCGCCCTTGCGGGTTTTCAATGTAACGGACTTTTATCATTTTTTATATATATTTTTTTTGAACGCCTCTAAAGACAAGAAATAGAAACAATTGTTTTGCTAGCAATAAAAACACCGCATTTCTGCCCCGGTACAAGAGTTTTCTCAAGAAGTAGCAATCCTTAAGGCAAACATTTTTCTGGATATTCGGAGATTTTTTTTTTTTTTTTTTAGGCTTTTTGGGAATTTTGGGAATGGGAAAGGTATCAAGCACTACGTCGAGACAAATTTCTTAAGAAAGCCAACTTTTACCTTTGTTAAGCATTTGCTATTTACAATTCGTTTGGTCATTTATAATCTTATGAATTCAATAATTCAGGAACAAATAATTCATCACATTGAAAAAGAGAAAATTTTGAACTTTACAATGAGAGTACTAGCTTTTACAAAATAAAATTTGTACAAAAGAAAATCCTGTCTCTACGGAATCATGTTAAGCGTAGAACTTTTTGATTGTGTCAGAGTTGACTGGCAAGTACAATTCCTCCCCATCCATCTTTGTGAGAATCAGTGCACCTCCAGGCAATGCCTTTTTCACCACATAAGGGCCTTAATAATTTGGCATCCACTTCCCTCTACTGTCTCTTTGGACCGTTATGATCTTTTTCATTACCAATTCCCCTTCTTGAAATTCTCTAGGGCGCACCTTCTTATCAAATGCTCTTTTCATTCTTCGTTGGTATAATTGTCCATGACAGACTGCTGCTAGCCTTTTTTCATCAATGAGGTTGAGCTGGTCATGTCTAGTTTGCACCAATTCAGCCTCTTCCAATTGAGCTTCCTTCAGCACTCTTAGGGAAGGAATTTCAACTTCAAAGGGAAGAACTGCCTCCATTCCGTATACTAATGAAAAAGGTGTTGCCCCTGTTGACGTTAGCACTGAAGTGTGGTATCCATGTAAAGCGAAGGGTAGCATTTCATGCTAGTCTTTGTATGTGACTACCATTTTCTGAATAATTTTCTTTATGTTCTTGTTTGCCGCTTCTACTGCTCCATTCATCTTAGGTCGATAAGGAGTAGCATTATGATGTTGAATCTTGAATTCTTTACATAGCTCAGACATCATTTTGTTATTCAAATTCGTAGCATTATCAATGATGATTCTGCTAAGTAGACCGTATCTGCAAATGAAACGATGAACTTTGTCACTACTTTTCTTGTCACATTGGCATAAGAAGCAGCTTCTACCCATTTAGTAAAGTAATCTATGGCCACCAGAATGAAACGATGCCCATTTGAGGCTTTTGGCTCAATGGCCCCAATGACATCTATGCCCCATATGGAAAATGGCCATGGGGCGGATAACACATTCAATGTTGTCGGCGCGGCATTGATGTTGTCAGCGTATTCCTGACACTTAAGACATTTCCTAACATGGATGCAACAATCATTCTCCATAGTCAACCAGAAATATCCTGCCCTCAAGATTTTTCTAGCCATTGAATGACCGTTCATGTGCGTTCCATAAGTTCCTTCATGGACTTCTTTTAAGATCAGCTCTGCCTCTTTTGCATCTACACATCTAAGGAGTACCATATCATGGTTTCTTTTGTACAATACTTCTCCATTTAGAATGAACTTCATAGCCAATCTTCTTAACATTCGCTTATCATTTTCAAAGGCCCCTTCAGGGTATTCTCTTTTCTTGAGATATTGCTTAATGTCAAAATACCATGGTTTGCCGTCTGATTCTTCTTCTATGAAGGAACAATAAGCTGGTTGTTCGTGACTTCTCATCTTGATCTTTGGTAGTTTACCTTCTTGATTTACCTCAAACATGGATGATAAGGTGGCTAAAGCATCAGCCAATTGATTATTAGCCCTCGAGATGTGATGAAATGTTATAGTATCAAAATACTCTATTAATCCCTTAATATATGCTTGATAAGGAATCAACTTTTGATCTCGAGTTTCCCACTCACCGTTTACTTGTTGGACAACGAGGGCAGAATCCCCATACACTTCTAAACATTTTGCCCCAAATTCAATGGCAGCTCGAATACCCATAACACACGCCTCATATTCTGCGGTATTGTTAGTACAATCGAAGCATAATCTTGCTGTCATAGGTATGTACTGTCTTGTAGGAGAGATAAGCACTGCTCCTATTCCATGCCCTAAGGCATTAGATGCTCCATCGAAGAACAATGTCCACATATTCTCATTATTGTCATCTTCGAGGACCAAAATTTCTTCATCCGGGAATTCAAGCTGCATGGATTGATAATCTTCAATGGGTTGGTGTGCCAAGTAGTCTGCAAGGACACTACCTTTGATAGCTTTTTGGGTAACATATTGTATATCATATTCGGATAACAGCATCTGCCATCGAGCTATTCTCCCCATGAGAGCAGGTTTTTCAAAGATGTATTTTATTGGATCCATCTTGGAGATTAACAATGTTGTGTGACTGAGCATATACTGTCTTAATCTATGGGCAGCCCAAGCTAAAGCACAACAAGTCCATTCTAATACAGAATACCTTTGCTCACAATCTGTAAATCTTTTGTTCAAGTAATAAATGGCATGCTCTTTCCTTCCTGTTTCATCATGCTGACCTAGAACACAGCCCATTGATCCATCTAACACTGTCAAGTATAAAATAAGAGGTCGCCCAGGGACCGGCGGACGTAAAACTGGGGGTTCTTGTAGATATTGCTTTATCTTTTCAAAAGCTACTTGACATTCTTCATTCCATTCTTTGGGTTGATTCTTGCGCAGGAATTTAAATATGGGCTCGCAAGTGGAAGTTAGATGGGAAATAAATCTAGCAATATAATTTAGTCTTCCCAGAAAACCTCGAATCTCTTTTTCCGTGCATGAATGGGGCATTTGTAGAATTGCACGCACCTTGTCTGGGTCCACTTCGATCCCCTTTTTACTTACAATGAAACCTAGAAGTCTTCCAGATCTCACGCCAAAAGTGCATTTTGCAGGATTCAGTTTGAGCTTGAATTTTCTTAATCTTTCAAACAATTTTCTCAAATTGGTCAGATGTTCTTCTTCAGATTTAAACTTGACAATCATATCATCAACATAAACTTCAATTTCTTTGTGCATCATGTCATGGAAAAGGGCTACCATTGCTCTTTGATACGTTGTGCCAACATTTTTAAGTCCGAATGACATCACTTTATAACAAAAGGTTCCCCATAAAGTAATGAAGGTGGTTTTCTCCATATCTTCCGGTGCCATTTTAATCTGATTATACCCGAAAAAGCCATCCATGAATGAGTACAATGAAGATGTAGCAGTGTTGTCTACTAACGTGTCAATATGTGGTAGTGGAAAATCATCTTTAGGACTTGCCCTATTCAAATCCCGATAATCCACACACATTCTCACCTTCCCATCTTTCTTCGGCACTGGCATGACATTTGCCACCCATTGGGGGTATTTGGCTACCGCCAGAGAACCCGCATTAAATTATTTTTCCACTTCTTTTTTTATCTTCAGTGTCATTTCAGGCTTCATTCTTCTTAATTTTTGCTTAATCGGAGAACATTCCGGTTTAAGAGGCAATTTATGTTGTACTATATCAGGATCTAGCCCGGGCATGTCTTGATAGGACCAAGCAAAAACATCTTTAAATTCCTTTAACAAAGAGCATAACCGTTCTTGCATCTCTTTTGTCATACTAGTTCCGATCTTGACATGTTTTTCTTTCCCATCTTCTCCTAGATTAACCGTTTCAAGTATTTCTTCATGTGGTTTGATTTCTCTTGTCTCTTGTTTTACCAATCTCACCAATTCTGAAGGGGGTTCACAATCTTCATCATAATCATTTTCTGTATCCTCGACAGGGAGTTCAAAATTTGGATGCGAAATACTCAAGTTTTCAAAATCATCGCATCTGCATTATTCGATTTTATGCAAATAAATAGGCAAGAAAGAAAATAGAGAAGCCACAAACTTATTGGAAAAGAAATGCAAACTAACTTTTATTTATTGAACTTGGAAATCACAAAGTTTTAAGCCCAAACCAAGGCTTTATTTGCAAAGAACGGAAAAAAAAAAAAACAAAAACGAAAAACAACGATTACATTTCATCATTAGCAAACACCATGGGTAAATCTTAGAACTCCCAATTGTTGATTCTCGCATTAGGAAGGCAAGGGCGCACGAGATTCAGACTTCCTTCAATTGGCGTTTCTTCAATCACAGCCACTTGGTCAGTATTTATCCATCATGCGCTTCAAATGATTGCCCTATATCACATATGGTAATTCCTTCTTTTCTTCCCTTGAACATTTTCTTCTTGTCTACCCCAGTGGGTTTGTAACCCAATCCATGTCTTCCTTTGTTCTCAATTAACTTGAGCGGGTGCAAGAGTCCTTGACCACTATTTCCCAACGCCTGTCCATGCTTGTATCCTTCCTTCAGCATGGTTTTTGCCACCATTACCGATGCCTTTGATAAGCATGGATTGATCTTAAAAGGTTCAACGTACATGGTTCCCAAAATCTCTAGGGCTTGGAAAGAAGTTTCCAGAGCCTCTTCAGCAGTCTCGATATAGGGAGTAGGTAACGGTCCACTCACTAGGAAGTCTTCCTCACCCGAGACTATAATTAGTTTGTCATTAAACATGAACTTAAGCTTCTGATGCAATGTAGAGGGTACAACACCTGCTGAGTGTATCCAAGGACGCCCGAGAAAACAACTGTAAGCAGGAAGTATATCCATCACTTGGAACACGACTTGAAAGGTACAGGGTCCTACTTGTATAGGCAGTTCAATTTCACCAATAACCTCTCTCTGGCTTCCATCAAAGGCTCTCACAACCATGCTGCTAGGACGTAGATATGCCCCTTCACAAGATATTTTATCTAACGTTGGTTTTGGCATGACGTTCAAAGATGAACCATTGTCAATAAGCACTCTTGCCAGCACGTAGTCCCTACACTTGACTGATATATGCAAAGCCTTGTTATGACTTCTTCCTTCAGTCAGTAAATGTAAGGTAGTCGTTTGCCCTAATGTGGCTCACAATTCCTTCAAACTGATTCAGGGATATATCACGTTCCACATGAGCTCCATTAAGGATCTTCATTAACAGTTTTCGATGGGAGGTATAATGCATCAGCAAATCCAACAATGAAATTCTTGCCGGCATGCGGTTCAATTGATCAATCACTTTATATTCACTTTGTTGTATAAACAGCAAAAATTCACCAGCTGCTTCATCAGAAATCTCCTTGTTGTCCTTCCCTTCAGACTCTTGGTCAGCTTGCAAGGCCTTTCCTTTCAGAAACGCCTTAGCTTTCTCGATAGTAACCCCTTCACTGGTCTTCTCTAGGCTTTTGCCATTCCTCAACTCCAATGGAGCGAAAAGGCGACCACTTCTGGTCATTCCTCCAATCCCAGAAATATTATCCATGGTGGACTTATCAATGTCTATAATTTCATTAGCTTGTTTTCCACTTGAATCATTTTCCAGGACACTGACCCCATATTTCCATGGAACTGCCTTATCACTTTTATATGGAAAAGGGGATGGAGTCTGTATCACCACGGGTCGTCTTTCTCCAAGTATTATTGGACTTTTAGCAAAATGCAATACTAGTGGTTTTGGACCGTACAATTTGGGGTCTTCGCTGGTCTGGGTATATACTTCTTCCTCTTCACTTGGGCGACACACTTGTAATACGTGTCTATCTAACAAATCTTGCAGAAAACTTCTAAATTCATAACACTCATCAATCGAGTGTTCTTGGCTAGCATGAAATCCACACGTATCTTCTGGCTTGCCTCCAGACTTGAAATACCCCATTTGACAAATCAATGTAAAAATATCCTTTAATGGGCTCTTGATAACTTCAACTTTTCTTACTAAACTTTGACCTATGTCTCTCAAAATGGCATTAGTTGAGGGACTTGCATGGCTAGACAAAGGATTCTTTTCAACATTTGGTTTATCTTCTTGAAAGCTTAACCACCCCACATCTAACAATTGTTGAACCTTGTACTTAAACTGCCTGTAGTTCTCAATGGAGTGCCCAACAACTCTGCCATGATATTCGCACTTAGCGTTAGGATCATAATTCCTAGAATAAGGTGGTTGAGGAGGTTTCATAGGGCTTATTGCAACCAAAGCATTTTGAAGAAGACTAGGCAGAAGCTCTGTATATGACATCGGAATGGGAGTGAACTGAATTTGTTCCCTTCTTTGGAATGAACTCTGTCCTTGAGGTTGATTAGCATTTGGTCCGCTTTCATTCCTCCAATTTTGGTTGGGCATATAGACATTGGGAGGCATGGATGAAGGTCGTATTGCCGGAGGCACATTTTGTTGATACATAGGTTGTGTACTTGCGGTATAAGAGGTGTGGGAATGCTCCGGCCTATACCGAGTTGATTGATATCCTCCCCACTGAGTTGTGGTTGAAGCTACTTGTCCTTCACCTTCTTTTTTCTTCCCCAAGTTAAACCCCGTTTTCTTACCGATCGTCGTTGTACCTTGTGCAATTTTGCCAGTTTTCAACCCCAGCTCAATTCTTTCTCCAATGATGACAATGTCAGCAAAATTAGAGGAAACACTGCCCACCATATGTTCATAGAAGGGTAACTGTAAAGTACCCATGAACATAGTCACCATTTCCTTATTATGCAAGGGTGGTTCGACTTGAGCAGCCAATTCCCTCCATCGCTGAGCATACTCTTTAAAAGTCTCACCGCCTTTTTTCGACATATTCTGTAATTGCAGTCTATCAGGAGCCATATCGACATTATACTTGTATTGTTTCAAGAAAGCATCTACCAAGTCGTTCCATGATCCAATTCGGGTCGGTTCCATATGCATATACCAGCTTAGAGCAGTGCCTGCTAAGCTGTCTTGGAAGAAGTGTATTAGTAGCTTTTCATCACCAGCATGTGCAGCCATTTTTCGGCAATACATAGTTAAGTGATTCTTTGGACATGAGGCACCCCTATACTTCTCAAAATCAGGCACCTTGAACTTGGAAGGAATCACAACATCAGGTACCAAACATAAACCTGCAGCGTTCCCAAATCCAAAATTGCCTCCTCCTTCAATGGCTCTGAGTCTTTCTTCTAGAAACTCTAACTTGTTCTTGGCTTCTACTGCATCATGGGACATTCCTTGCAAAATGCGAGGTTGAACAGTGGGTTGCGTAGCCGTAGGGACTACTGGACCCCCAACATTAGTTTCAGTTATGCCGGCACTTGGTTGTATATGAATCGAATCGGGCTGATTCACAAGTGTCCCGGAAGGATTCACCGAAATAAGTGGTGGTGATTGTTCTAGCTCCGCTTGACCCTCATAAGGAGGACTATAATTTGGAGGAAGACCATATGGAGGCCAGCCAGTATGATCAAGTCTCGGTACCGGAACTGTTCCAATCTGTTGCACCACAGGATTGGAAGAGGTTGCTTCTTCATTTCTAACCACTTGACTTTCCCTAGTGCTCTTCAGAGCAGCTAAGGCCTCAAGTATCTGTCCCATTTGGT
>Ga0209700_107150_pt1 | contig 16197 bp, 3 predicted proteins | sample SiratroredBW_FD_187528 | JGI IMG/M metagenome (GOLD analysis project Ga0209700, IMG submission 187528) | Root nodule microbial communities of legume samples collected from California, USA - Siratro red BW (SPAdes) (version 2) | ecosystem: Host-associated > Plants > Roots > Nodule | place: USA...
TGAAGTCTGTAAAAAGAGCAAAACGGAGAGGAGGAGAAAGACTGGATTTGCGAGTGATGAAAGTGACTTTGCAACCATACTGGAGAAGCAATGCTGCTATTTTGAGAAATGGGTTGAGATGACCCATCCCACCACCACTGGAAGGAAAGCCACCTTAAACAATAAACTCTTTTTTTTTATTTTATCTATCATTTTATTTTCTTTTACAATAAATTATTAACTAGATCTTGTTCTGAGTTTTTTATTTTATTAACTTTTACATTTAAAATAATTCAAATGACATTTATCAACTCCAATAAAGTTTGTAGTTCACATTATTAGTTAAGAATCTACTTAAATAGAAATAATGTATCTTAATTATATTGGTTTAATTAATCTTCAGCGTAACACCTATAGTATACCATTCGTTTTAGACGTTATAATTGTATATATTATATAATCTAAACGTCTAAAGAAAAATAAAATTAAACTCTAAATAAACTCAATTTCAAATAGTTTATAATGACAATAACATCATACAAAGTTGGTGTTTATAAGAGGTGTTTGGTTGGAAAGATACCTCTGTATGTTGTGTAAGAATGTGGATAGGACAATTTAATATCTTTTTATCAATTGTGTAGTGGTGAAGAATTGTGGAATGCTTGTGAGAGATAGGTTGGGATAGTGTCTCTTAGACATGAGTCTCCTTTGTCACATTACCATCATTTTCAACTATCCATGTTAATCACAAAATGTTACCAACTACGAAAAATATTGTTGATGGCTATTTTGACTGAGACATTGGCTGAAAGAAATAAAGTGATTTTTAAAAATGGAGTTGTGGATAGTGTGGAGATCTTTAACCTAGCCCAGATCAGGGGTTGACATTGGTTAAAACATAGAGTAAAGAGAGCTCAGTTTATTTATTCTGACTGGATCTTAATTGTTTGAAATATTTATCTTTAAGAGGTTGTAAAGCTTTCACTTATTCTTTTGGCCTAGATTGAATTGTGATAGCAAGTAAACAGGCACAGTCACTGTCACTGTAGACGGGACCGTTCAGGGTTAATTATGAAAAAACTTCATATGATATATAACACATTATGAGTCATTGTGCTTTATGATTTTAACTTCATTTTTATGTCTTTATATGCTCTCTTGTGCATTTGTATACATGAGAAATTTTTTCTTTTTGTAATAGAATTGGAACACCCCTAAAGTACTCCTAATTATATCATTCTTTACTGTTGAAAAAAGAAAAGAAACGAAGAAGTTGGTGAAAAAAAGTCTTAATTGGTGGAAAAAATAATAATTTTATTAAGTGACAACTTCATCCAATTTTTGACCTACCATGTCACTCACAGAATTGAGTGGTTCAATTAGCTGTAATCAAAAGTTGTATTGAGCTTCATTTAATCTAGTCTTATTTATATTTATTGTTTTTTAGGATGTAATGTATTTAGAAGTGTTATGTTGTTTAAATAAAATGGTATTTAGCTTTTTTTAATTTGGGATGTTCTCTCAAAATAGTACATTGATTGTACATAGCTTTTAAAGATGGCTTCTAGCATAATTATATTAAATGGATTGAAAGATCTGTTTATACTTTTGATTCAATATATTTTTTGTTGATAAAAAAAATTATATATAACAAATCATATATTCTTTTAATTAAATAAATATATTATATAAATATGTGTCATAATTAACTATAGATTATCATAATGTTGAATTATTTTTTAAGAAATAAACAAGTCATTTGGTTTGACTAATTCTAAGGAAATAATAAACTATTTCAATTAACTTATATAAAAAAAATGAATTCAACAACTTATTTTTAATATTTAAATATATAACTAAGAATGGCTAATAAAGATATTAATATTGTTTTGATAGATGAAATTACACTTGCTTTATCAAGATATTTCAAACAAGTTATCTTCATCTTTGTCAAAACATAACTTGCAATTTAAATTATGTGAAGACTCATTATAAATTAAATTGAAATATCTTGATGGAATATTTTGAATGTTGCACAAATGCAAGCCAGTGTGTTATCCCACTTGATATTTGGACTTTGTGATAGTATTCATTAGCAATTAAGTTGAAAGATTTGGACAAACAGAATGCATAGCAAGATATAGATATTATAAGTGGACACACACCAAACACACCTAAATAAAACGCATATAAGATATAGTATATTAGCTCAAAGTATTTACTTGAATACAAGCATGTTTACTAGTGAATGTTAAATGTTGTTATTAATATCTGAATACACTGAGTTCCTTTTATATATATTGTTTTTCCTTATACATGCAAATTATGATTATGATATAGAAAATAGATTATGTTGTTGTTGATGAAATATGACATTATATGTTTGAATCCGTTATTCATAGTGTGTCTTGACTATACACTAATTTCTCTATCATCCACCTTGTCATTGCTATGTTGAAGATACCCAAATGCATCATTAACCATGTCACACATCATAATATTATCAAGAATATTTTCATTATCTTCTTGCAGCATTACACGTGTTTCATATGTAACATATATTCTTATTCTCTCCCTATATTGAAGCCACACTTTGTATCCAATTGGAAAGGGTTTAAGAATCAAATGCTGATACACTACTTCATGACACTACTTAATTTAAGTGTTTCTATTGTTTTGTGTATAAGGGTTGGAGCACCCCTTAAATGCTCCTATTAATATTATTTTTTGTTGTTAAAAAAAACTACAATTGTTAAGTTAAATTGTTAAGTTACATTTCTAACATGGACATATTATCTTCCCCTCACTCCATTATTAACAAATGCAAAGTTCAAAAATCTATTCAAGTTTTCCATATATTCAAGTGTTTCTGTAGGCATGTTTATCTAAGATTCATCCATTAAAATGAGAGTCTCATCAAGGCAATATAATTTCATTTAAAAAGTTATATTTACATCATTTAAAAAGTAACATTTGGCTAGTCCCATTTAAATTAATTTAAGTCTATTTTGGTCCGCAACCACAATCACCAATACATGGGATAGCTATATAGGCTAATAACACGAAAAAATAGAAAATATAATTGAATCTAAATTTCAAACTAAATTGAAAAAGTGATTATAAGAAATACAAATTTATATAATCTTATCAATGAGGTGATAGAAGAGGAGTGATATAGAGAAAGTTAGCTGATAACATGAAACCATAAAAAGAATAACAACTTAAGGATGGCTAAATAATTGTTGTTGCTTCAATTGGAAGTTGGGTATGAAGCAAAACAAGAGCCTAATGTGGACCTGTCTAATGGCTTAATAAAGAGATCAGGTAAGGTGTCTAATGGCTTAATAAAGAGATCAGGTAGAGTAGATAGAAGTGCCCTGGTGCACTCCATTTCAACAAGATATAAAATTCATTTTGTTTTTAATTTGTAAAAAATAATATTATTAAGTTTTGTTAAACATTATTCTCCTTAAAAAAATTCTTCACAAAAATATATCATCGTATATTCCAATTCAACAAATGTTATATTAAAAACTATCCACACAACAAATAAATAAAAAAACAACAATGAAGAAAGAGTTTAAAAAATTCATTATAAGTTTGGCATAATTACATAATTAAAGACAATTACCTTCAAAAATACCTGTTAATATGGAAACTAAAAATGTGGGAGATCCACTTTAAAAAGAAGAAAATTAATAATAAAAAATATAAAAACGTTAAATAAAAGTAAAATAACATAGTTTCATCAAAAATTTATCTAGAACATTCTTTTTTGACTTTGTGTTTATGTTGTTAAAGTTTTCACATCATAATAAAAAAAAAACTAAAAACTAAAGATCATAAAAATGAATAAAATAAGATTATTCTTAATTTGCATTCACTTTGACCGTAAAAACATCAAAATCTCCTTCTCTTCGAATTTAATAATTACTATAAATTTATATATTTATAAAATATATAAATATAATATATAAAATTTATTATATTTATATATGATATGACTTTAATAAAAATATAAATAGGATTAATTTATTATATGAGATTATTTTCTTCCTACATTTACTTTGACCGTGAAAGCATCAGATTATTTTTAATTTTTTACAACAATTAAAGAGCATACATTTTAGTGATGTAACTTGTTAAAGAAAAAAAAATAAAGTTGAGGAAATATATATATATATATATATATATATATATATATATATATATATATATATATATATATATATATATATATATTCACTTTGATCAAGGTGGTTGTCATTAGAAGTGTCAAGAAGACTGTTGTCTAAATTGCCGAATCTATCCAAGTCCTTTACAAACTCCAACTAGATTCAACACTACCTCCTCGTACTCACAAAAGATGAAAAAAAAGAAAACAAAAAAAAGACTGTGGAGATAATACAAGAAAGCGGCGGCAGAAATATTCTTAAGGTTTTATTATATGCAATGCTCTTAGGGTTCACTATATCAAAGTATATCTTTAGTGTGCATGAGAAATATTAAATAAAACTTAATTAATTTCAATAAATTTTTAAAAAATTAATAAATATTCTAAACTTTATATAAAATAATTAAATTAAAGATAATATTTTCCATCATTCAAAAACAATATAAAATAAACAACTTTATTTTAAAATATAATTTAAACATAATTTTTTATTTATAAAAATTCATAAATAAATAAAATCTCTATGTTACATTACTGGCACAGCTAAATTATTATTTATTTAATATATATATATATATATATATATATATATATTAAAGGTTGATAAATTAATTTTTTATATAAAAGATATAATAGTATTATCATTTATATTTTCAATAATATAGTATTTATTGATAACTTTTGTTCAATCTCATATAAATTTGTTATATTTATATGAGTTGAACCTTTATTTATATATATTATATTTGTACAAAGTAGAAACATAAAAGATAACTTGATAAGGTTCACCTGAATGATTTTTTTTTCTTTTTTAACATCAAAATTACTAAATCATTGTTTAATAATTTTCTTTGGACTGTTTTATAATAATTTTTTATTTCAGAAGAAACTAATTAATTTAATAATAATAATAAGTGAATAAAAATTAATTTATTTTTTTAAGAACATAGTCATAGGTTTGTGACTATGTTAATTTAATAACAAACCACTTAATAGAGTACAAATACAATGTCTTAATTAATGTTTAAATAACATCAAACAATACATTTTATTTTAAGAATTATTAAAAAAATAATATAATATTTTTATCTTTTATAATTATGAATATTTTAAAATTTTTTACTTTGTATTGCATTTTATGTTTTCAATACCAGAAATTAATATAATAATATTATGCTTAAAAAGTAATTTATTAATGTAATAATAATTGATAAATAAAATATATTGATTAAGATAATATATATATATATATATATATATATATATATATATTTTAAGGATTTTTAACTAACAACTTATCATAATATTAATTATTGAAAAAATTGTCATCATAAGCACTGTTCATTAATTATTATTAATATGACTTGTCATAATATTACTATGTTTGATGTTGTCATAGTTACCAGCAATAACAGTTATGATGTTGTCATAGTTACTAGCAATAACAGTTATGAGTTGTCATAATATTATTATGTTTGATGTTGCTATAGTTATTATGAATAATAATATATATTGATAATTTTTTTCATTTATAAAAAATATTGTCAGAAAATGAGTTTAACAAACTGATTAAACAAAAAATTATTTTACATTTGAATATATATTTAGTGGTAAAAGGAAAATTGTTGGTAGTGATTTATATATTACTATAATTAATAGTAATAATTAATGTAATTGTTTGAATGGATTATAAAATACAAATTTATTAATAACATACTCAAAAAAGTAAAATTAATTTAAAAAAATAATGTTGATATAAAATGAAAATTTAACCTTAATTCGTGAACTTTATTTAATTATCATATATGTATGTTTTTAAACTTCAAGAAGGCAATAAAATAAAATATAAATAATATTTTATTAATTATAAAAAAAGTTAACAATGGAAAATATAAGAAATATTATTTATTAAGCACGTATAGGTCTGACTGACATATTTGTTAACGATGGGTTGTATTGGCTTGACAAATCCTAATGACTAATGAACGGTTGTATCGGCTTGGCTGAATGTATTGTGGACTTCTTTTGTGTCAACTTAGTTGACGTTATGCTCTTTTCTATTTATTTGTTATTCCAAATCCCTGATTCTTCTTTTCAATCTCAAATTGTTGTTGACAGTAGTTTAGTTTAGTTACAAAGAATATTTTTTATCGATTAATTTTACATTGTGAGATCTTCGTGAAATTGTTGCATTAATCATGCCAATATCTGATATTAGTTTCTAAAACGTGTACTTGAAGCTTCTTGTAAACCAAATTGTGAGTTTGAGTGAAAGGATCATCACACAAGTAACATAGACCCTTATCTCTCATTTTTCTCATATATGTAGGAGTAAGATTCTTTACAATCTTGGATGATGTCTTCGAAATCGGCTATCTTTGAAATGTGCGAAAGATTGATTTTTCTCCCATTAAGGATTTTTGCAACAAAAGAATTTGACTTTGGTTGTTGAAGGAGGTTGTTAATGTAGAATTGACATTTTCATACATTTTAGCCAGTGCAAACACCCTTTGCATAGAATCCGATTGAAACATTCTCAACATCATTTGAATGTCCTTTTTCAATAATCTTAGAAAATAACTCAATGTATGTTCTTCGGATAACTATATTCAAGTAATAATAGCATCAAAATCCTAAACCTGTGTATTGGTGATTTTTGGAAAATTCAGAGATTTTCTTCACTAATCTTTTCTTTCTTCGTATGAAAGTTATCTTTCATGATCTTTCATTTGATATGGGTTTCAATGTTATTCTTGCACGACCCATTTTCTAAAAAGAAACATAACAAGAAATTTTCATAATAATAAACAAGGAACAGCGAAAGAATTTATCAATAATATATAATATACAAGCAGTACTAGAATTCAAATATAATAGGTCTTGCATTTGAGAAAAAGAAAGCATATAATAATTTTTGTATGTGAGAAAAAGAAACTATATCTAGAAAAAGGAAGAACAAACAAGAATTGAGGGAATGAGATGAAAAAGCCTAAAGGAAAGAGTTGCTCAATGGGTTTTTTTTTTCAAAAAGCAGTGAAATTTCTTTTATAAGACAATGTTTTTAGACATGTAATGCATAATAAAAAAATTTAACAGATTATATAAATTCTAGTACAAATATTTAATTGTAATCCACCAATCAATGTAAATAGCTTGAAACATTATGATTTACAACTAATTTTTAAAAACTGGTTGACTGAAATCAAATTGAATCATTACGATTTACAACTAATTTTTAAAAACTGATTGGCTGAAATCAAATTTTAATGATTAGAATTTTCTTTTCCAATTTCTTTGAAAATATACTATCAATTACAATAAATTCTTTATCTTTTGTCTCTCCTTGTCTAAATCTTTATTTATGTTGTTTTTTTATATCTATTTGATGTCTATCTTCTTTTAAAATAATATTCTTACCAATTGCATCTTATCACATATTTTACTTCTATTTTTAAAATTATATTTATGAGTTTATTAGTTATTTATCATTATGATATGTTATACTAAATAAAATATTAAAAATATTATCCAAAAAGGATTTTAAACATGAGAATAGATAAGGACAGTAACTATACAACAAATATTTAAGTGTAATTCACCGATCAATGTAAATAACTTGAATCTTTATGATTTACAATTAAATTTTAAAAAATATTGACTGAAATCAAATTTTAATGATTAGAATTTGAAAATTATTGAAACTAAAGTAAGTTTCATTTAATTTTTTGTTCTGATGTCAACTCAATACCCATTCTCTATCTATTGAAATCCTAACAGCATTTTCACATCCTTTTTTATTATCACTACTGTTCCCTTTTCTTTCTCAATTTTTTTTCACCTTTTATTTCTTAGTCACCACCATCACCTGTTTTTTTTTTTACTCCACTACCAATTTCTATCTTGATCCTTTTAATCCTTTCACCATCAAGTAAATGTAGGATGAGAATGATCTTATAATAAATTAATCCAATTTATACGTTTATGGAACTCATATTATATAATAAATTTGTACGAGATCGTACAGAAATTATCACTAAATATTATATTATTAAAAGTATTCAACATTGTTTACTAATAAATTTAAAAAACAATTTTAAAACATAAAACATTTAAATTTTTTTCGGGAAAAGATTTGAAATCTTTCTAATAAGGAATTTATATATTTTTGTAATATTTTAAAATTGATGAAAAAAGTATATATATATATATATATATATATATATAATATGTTATATATAATTTTATTATTTAGCAGTTCTTTAAATATCTTTCAACCTCTCTCTGGGCAAACATGTTCTTTTCTTTATTATTGTGTTATGTCAATTAGTTATATCTTTTAGGAAATATTGTCAAAGGTGAATGATCTTAATTCATTAATTTTGTATTTCTTGAACTTTAAAACTGATTGTGTATATTCTCTTTGTTTGTAGTTGCAATACACATAATAATAACTATGAAAGAAAATTCATGAAAGAAAATTCAAGCAGCAGAGCAGAAAACTTTTAGAGATAAGAAGTCATTTCCTTAAAACCAAATAGAGATTAGAATAAGACATGACTTCATATTTTTCTATCTATCTCACTAGTTAACATGATGACATGATTTATTCTATACTGAAGTATATTATGATTAATATTTATTCATTGATTATTATTGAATTAAGTAATTATTTTTTAAGTTAAATATAAATACATAATTTATTGATAATGAAAATACAAAAAATAATACAAATTTAAAAGATTAAAAATAGTTTTGTAATTATAATAGTTTTGTTGGTGTTAAAATAATAGAAGAGAATAGAAAGTGAAAAAAAAAATGATTACATCTTTCCGATTTTGAAAGTAATTAATTTAGTAAGTGTATTCAAATTAGTGTTAGAGATATAAAATTTAAAAATTAGTTTAGAAAAAATTAAAATCATAAGGACTAAAGAATGCTTTTTTCTTTATGTTTCAAAAAGTTTATCAGAAGAGTATGTATAATATCTTATATATAATTTAAATATAAAATAAATTCTTCTTTTATATTATAAATCTTATTAAAACCTTTTAATATTAATAATATTATTAATTTGAGATCAGCATATTGTGTTTGCTATTGATTTATTAATTTTTTATAGATAAAAATCATTATGTTGAGATTTTTATATTTAAATTATATTTTAAAATAAATTTGTTTATTTTATATTTTTTTAATAATGGAAGATCTTATCTTTAATTATATACTTACATATCTTTAATAACATCACATTCAACAAGAAAAAAACTTTTTACTCAACAATGGATAAAAATAAGGTAAGAAAAGTAATAAAGTAAAGAAAGAAGACAAACTTAGTAAGTTATCAGATGAGATTATTCATCATATATTTGAGTTTCTGTACCGGTGCTTAACATCCATGGCTCATCATTCAAAGATTTTTCACTTCTAAAGTATTTTGTACATCATTTCCTGTCTCATAAAGATCCTTCCACCAATGTTTTCAAACTTAGCTTGGAATATCATAGAGAAATCGATGATGTATATTTAGTAGATTTTATCATTGACCGCGTTACTAATACACCATTCATATTCACAATATTAAGCTTCTTACAACTCATGTGGAGTGTGTTGTGATGAAACTTTCTCAACTTTTTTACTTGTAATTCTCTCACTATTCTCAAATTTTGTTTCATATCCGCTAAGACTATCACTTCTAATTTTCCTTCTCTTAAACACTTGTTCATATGTAATTGTCACTACTTTGGTGAAATCAATAGGTTAAAAATCTTTACGAATCTTTACTCCCTATCTTACATATTTAAATATATCAGGCTTAAGAGTAGACGAGAAGTTCGATGCTTACTATGTTATTGAGCTAGCAAGACCAAGACTTAAATATTTTAAATATTGTGACTATGATTTGTATTATTTTTTCATGAGATTAATCTTTCTTTCTTAGAGAAAATAAATATTGATGTAGATGGTTTACTAAGGATACTGATTTATTGTTTTCTTTTATTGAGTTATTCGAAGTAATGGGAAGAGCAAAATTTATATCCTTATAAACCAAAATCATTGAAGTAAATATTCTTTTTTTTATAAAATATAATATTTAGTTAATAGTTAGGGTTTAAGGTTTACTTCAATTTGATAATTGAATTACAGTGTTCTTTGATATGACCATTTATGTTGTCTAGAGGTTTTATTTATGTTTCTTGATTGAATGAGATATTTTTTCCTTTCACTATAATGCATACAATAGAATGTAAACTTTTGAGTTAAGACATGATTTAGTAAGTTAATCACTATCATGATTATCATTGAGAAAGAGAGAGTACTGTGATAAATATTCACATAACTATCCTTTTGTTTGTTCACAAAATGAAAGTTTAAACAACTTATTTAAATGCAGAAAAGAAAGTGTATGACAGAATTTAATTTATTAATAATTTTTGTACAATCTCGTACAAATTTTTTATATTTATATATAATATGAGTTCAATAAACATATAAATAGGATTAATTTATTATATGGGATTATTTTTACTTACATTTACCTTGACCGTGAAATTATCAATATAAAGGTTGGTAAAGGAAAAAAAGATACAAGTTGATAGAGGAAAAAAAGAAGGAGGTGGCGGTCACTGTAATAAATAAAAGGTGAAGTAAGCACAAAGAGATTACAGAGATACTGTTAGGATTTCATTATATAAGAAAGGAAATGTATCTTGAGTTAACGTCAAAAAAATACTAAATGAAACTTACCTAGTTTTAATAAATTTCAAAAGGTAACAAATATAAAAAATAATTAAAGATAAGATCTTTTACCGTTAAAAACAATATAAAATAAACAAATTTATTTTAAAATATAATTTAAATATAAAAATCTTGACATAATTTTTTATTTATAAAAAATCAATAAATAAATAATAAACACAATATGCTGATCTTAAAATAATAATAACATTACTAATATTAAAAGATTTATCATGTAAACGAAAAATTTATTTTATATTTAAATTATATATAATATATTATATATACTTTTTTGATAAATTTTTTTAAATGTTAAAAAAAATTAATTTCTAAAGATTTTAAATATTTATATAAAAATAATTAAATATAAATATAAATAATATATTTATAATATTTTTTATATTTTTATTTTCGGTAAATTATATAATAATATTTAACTTAAAAATAATTAATTAGTTCAATAATAATCAATGAATAATATCAATTTTATAATATAATTCAGTAAATATATAGACTAAATTTTATATTCAATAATTATTCTAAAACAATTATATTAATAAAATTATAAATAATTTTATTCTTATATTTATTATTAATATTTAATAAAATTATATTTTACATTTACTTGCATAGCCAAATTAATATTTACTTAATTTAAATAATTTTTTTGTCTTATTTATTTTATTTCAATAAATTTATTATAATATTTATTTTATTACTCACTTATCTAAAATTTAAATTATAGTTTTTACTTTTATTCATTATTAGTATTGTCTTTTATTGAAAAAACACAAAAATTATGCCACATGAATTCGGTAGGGATAATATCTCTAAAAAATGTTTAGTTTTATTTTAGCGGAAAAAAAAAATTAATGGAAACAGTTGAGAAGTTCCAACCCAATTAAAAGAAAGATAAAAAAGAATACAACAAAACTCTCAAAGACCAACATCTAGGTAACAAAGAACCCCAATACTGTAATAAGAAATGCAATGAAAAAGTTACACCAAGAAAAGTAAGGCAGCAGGAAAGAGATAGAGAGGACACTCGTAGCAACAAATCAGATACAGTGGACCTAAATAGAACTAGTGTTAATCAGTATCAACCAGCACCTGATAGTAATTTAATTTGAACGTAGTGTTGTAAACCTTTTTTGAAACATTATTATAATATACAAGTCAGAGTAACACTAAGGTAATTCTCCTTTTCTTTCCAAATTTTTAACTTTCTCTTTTTAATTATTTAATGGCAACAAAGTAAAACAAATAACAATTAATAACTAAAATGAAAAAAAACAGACCAGTAATCAAATTCTAAAGTTTTTCTTCTTTGATCTAGTTACACCTAGTTAAATACATATTAAAATCTTTAAAGTGATCTTAAATAAAGTAGATAGATCAAGTTAAACTTTCAAAAAGTTATAAACTTAAGAAATTTTATCACATATTAGTATGTTAGATTTGAGACTTAAAATTTTCATACACACATCAAACCAAATAATATAGCTGGTTCCAAAGATGAGATTGAACACCTTCTAAGAGTTTTGGAATACGCATTTGTAGTATAGATTGATTAGAAAAATAAAATTTTGGATGAAACTAAATATATCTGTTTTTTTATTTAAATTATACATTAATCTTATATGAGTGGTTAAACATTAATATTGAAAAAAAAACAAAGTGTTATAGATACAATCAAATAAAAATATTTTTAATATTTAGAAAAGTAATTGTTTTTTATATTTATATCATTTAAGACAATGACCGTGATATGATAAATAAAGTTCTAAGTAGTTTTTATTTTTAAATTTGATATTTTAGCTATAGGTGACACCAGTCATTCGTACAATCAGTCCTTCAATGTTTAATTTTATTTATATTTTTTTACTGAAGATTTATATGTATTGAAGTTTGTGCTAATATGTAGAATATACTTTTTCATTAATATGTGATTACATATATCTCTTTTTACTATATATTTAGCTGCCATTGGTGGCTTGTCATCAGATAGATAAATGCAGATTAGAAAAATAGTGATCCAACATGGATTGATTGAAGAGATATGACACTAATAGGGGACAAATAGTGAGCCAACATTGATTGAGGAAAACAAAACAGACAAAGGGGACCTAATATCAAGGCCCTTTAGCTCACTCTGATCACTTGGAAATACACTTGATAGATATTATGTTAAGTCCTTATAACATAATGAATTTTTTAAAGAGCAAAGCTTGGTTTAGCATTCTACTACATTCTCAGCTCACCTTTTCCAGTGAATGTCAACCAATTACATTGACAGACCAAGATTTCCTACTTAGTAACCAATTACAAAAACGAAACGAGATCATTCAAAGTGACAAATTTCTTAACCACCACGAGCTATAAAATTTGGTGAAAGAAATGAAAGTGAAAGAGGTGGTGGTAACAAATAAGTGGAGAAGAAATAGAAAATCAAACTGATTGTGATAATACAATAATAAAGAAAAAGAAAAACATGTTCTTTTAGGATTAATGTGAGAGAAAGGTTGTAAGATGTTTAAAGGACTCTTAAATACATAATAAAATTATATACAACGTTCTATATACTTTTTTTCATCAATTTTTAAAATATAAGAAAAATATATAAATTTGGTATTGTAAAAGTTTGAAGTGTTTTCACACAAGATTTTAAATGTTTTTAAATTAATTTTTAGATTTATACAGGAAATAATTTAGAAACAATGTTAAATATTTTGATGCATGCATATTATAGGAGAAATTATTCTTGATTTATTGTGAAATTCGAAATTATTCTTAAATGTTGTTTGTTAATAAGCATTAGAGTCTTCTGAATGTTTATTTAAGTTTCTTCAAACGTATTTCTAGTCATGCTGTAACACGATTTTTTATGTCTTTCATTATTGTTTGTATTATTGTATTTTTCGTCTTAAAAAATATGAAAAACGAACGTAACTGATATCATGAATTCAGATATAATAAAAGATTCAGAAGTTGAATACAATTGAATAATTCTCATATATACTAAGAAATATGAGAGAAAAATAGATTTTGAAAGAAATTTTTATTGACACAAAGAAACAGAAAGTGATCGATAAAGAATAGTTTTGTTTACAAGAATGAAAGAATGACTCGTGACCTCTTATATTCAAAATACATAAACTCATGAATTATGTGAACCTGAACTGTTTGACTTTTTTTTCAAAGTTGCTATCTTCTTTTGCATTTTAATTTAACTTTTTTTATCTTGGGCATGTTTGCTATCTATCTAAATGTAATAGTTGACGAATCTACTCTTCGAAATACTGTACAAGGAGGGGGAAAACCTCTGATAAAAAAACACTAATATAGTATAACAATAACATAAAACAAAGTTTAGCATTCAGAAAGGCATGTACAGTAATTTAATGTATAACAATAAATTAATCTCATTTATTGAATTTCTCAAATCCACCATCTCGATAGGAGTTGGGATAATTTGGCCGTCTGAGAGGCTCTGCATCAAATTGGGTAGATTTGGATGGGAGAAGGAAACACTTGCCTGATTCATATTTTGCATAAAACTAGAATTGATTTCACTTTGAGGCTTCTTCTGCAACAATTTAATTGCCCGATCACAATACTCAATTTAAATTTTGGCATCTACATGCGCACAGAAGGCCCACAAATGATCCTCTTCCATGTTTATGATACTTGGATTCCATGTTGGATACTTGATGCTGCTAATCTCTTTATACACTTTGCAAATCTCAACCTCAATCATGTTCTTCCTATTCTCAAGAAACTCTTCAATACCATAAGTCTTCTGTGGTCTCTCATTCTTTAATTGATTCTCATAGTACTCTTGAATTGAATGATGGAATGTACCTCTCGAGGATTTTAGGGCGAAATCACTGGTCCAACATCACCATTGCCATCATCATACACGATCAAACAGTGCTTACCACCACACTTCCTGAAAAATTCAGAGATTTTCTTCATTAGTCCTTTCTTTCTTCGAATGAAAGTTGTCTTGTGAGATTTTTCATTTGAGATAGGTTTCAAAGTTATTCTTGCACTGCCCATTTTCTAAAAGAAACAACATACAGCAAGAAATTTTAATAATAAACAAGAAACAATCAAAGAATTCACCAATATATACTATATACAAACAGTACAAGAATTCAAATATAATAGTTCCTGCATTTGAGAAAAAGAAAGTATGTAATAGTTTTTGCATGTGAGAAAAAGAAACTATACTTGACAAAAGGAAGAATAAACAAAAAGGAGGGAATGAAATGAAAAGGTCTGAAGGAAAGAGTTGTTGATAAAGAGAGTTGATGGCCTATTTTCTTTTGTTGCAAACGACAATGAACTTTCTTTAATAAGACAATTTTTAAGATTATTTATGCACTATCCATTTTCTAACTAAACGACATAATAAAATTTTTAATAGAAAGCTACAAATAACAAAACAATTAAAAATAATATATAATAAAAATGACACAAAAGTTCAACAATAACATGTTAGAATAAGAGAGCATACGTGGCAAAACGAAGAACAAACTAAAGGGAGAACTGAAATGGAAAAGTCTAAGAGAAAAAGTTAATGAGAAAAAGAGAGTTAATGACTCCTATTTTCTTTCTTTTTTTTGCTTTTAAACATCAATGACAATTCTTCAAGAAAGCAAATCTTTTATGACATTTAATGCATACTAACAAATGTGGTTGCTATAAACTTTGTATAAGTTAATTTTAAATAGATAATATAAATTCCAACATAAATATATCATTAGAACCCATCTATTAATATAAATAACTTTCTATAAATTAATTTTAATTAGATCATATAAATTCTAGTACAAATATTTAATTGTAATCCAGCAATCAATGTAAATAATTTGAATTTTTATGATTAACAACTAATTTAAAAAAAAAATGGTTGATTGAAGTCAAATTTCAATGATTAGAATTTTCTTTTTCAATTTCTTTTAAGATATACTATCAATTGCAATAAATTTTTTATCTTTTATCTCTCCTAGTCTAAATCTTTATTTATGTTGTTTTGTTATATCTATTTGATGTCTCTCTTCTTTTAAAATTATATTTTTACCAATTGCATCTTATCATATATTTTACTTCTATTTTTAAAATTATATTTATAAGTTTATTAGTTATTTATCATTATGGGTACCTTATACTAAATAACATATTAAGAATACTATCCAAAATGGATTTTAAACATGAAAATGGATAAGGACTGTAACTATACAACAAATATATTAGCTTTTCATATACAAAAAGTTTAATAGTTAGTTTGCAATTTAAAATTGACT
>Ga0209700_107151_pt1 | contig 16196 bp, 6 predicted proteins | sample SiratroredBW_FD_187528 | JGI IMG/M metagenome (GOLD analysis project Ga0209700, IMG submission 187528) | Root nodule microbial communities of legume samples collected from California, USA - Siratro red BW (SPAdes) (version 2) | ecosystem: Host-associated > Plants > Roots > Nodule | place: USA...
ACCCGATAAAGATGCTAATCTCAAAATCTAGGGATCTAGAAAAAGTTATCAGAATAAAACCAAATTTTAGTATAATCTTAATTAAGTTGAGAGAAGTACTTTTCTCAACTGTCCCTACTAAGATTGACGACAATAACCTAAGGAAAAAATAGAGAATAAGGGATCTTTAGAGCAAATATGAACTTACTCTGTTTGAGATTCTGATTGATTAGAAATGATCCCTAACTCCCCAGTTACTGCAGGGTATGATCAGAATCTAAACTAGATGAGATATGAGGAGGAAAATTAGAGAAAAAGGAGAGCTTGAGAGAATGAGAGAGAGAAAAGAAAAGGAATTGGAGGTGTAGGTACACGGCTTTTACTTTTATAAGGTTTCTGTGCCTTACAATTTAGATTATTCTTGTTGTTATTTTAATTTGCAACCAAATTTAACCTTTTTCTAAAAATTTAGTCATTAATTTAATTAGAGATCGGTTTTAGAATTATTGTTTTTTAGTGATTATGGCAAGCTAATTATGACCAATATTTAATCGAAAATATAATCACAATTCCCATTTGTACATTTTTTAATTTATTTAAAAATTGGTTGTAAAATTTGAAACAAATAATATAAATTTCAATTACTAATTCCGTTCTAAACTGAATGGGAAAATTAATGACTTTTTAAGAAGTGTGCATCTGTAGTCCATGTAAGATTTTTAACATGTTCTCACATTGAGAGTTTGCAACTCGTGTGTGAAACTATATATTAAAGTTGACCTGATAACGAGTGGTTTGATAGACCCAATAGATGCTGATATCATCTTAAAATAGACTTTAAATATAACTCAACTTTACAAAATCAACTTGTAAAGTGAGATTTACATCCACTTATAAAATATTAAAAAATTTTATCTCTAATCAATATGAGATCTTCAAAATAATAAATTAAATTTATAAAAAAAAAATCTCAAATAGACTTCATACTTTATTTTCTAAATTAAACCTATTTTTAGTGCAAATTCAAATTTTAACTCTCAATCAACTAAATCAATCGTGCAAATTGGTTCCTACCTAATTAAAAAAATAACATAAATATAAATTAGTAAGAAGTAATCTAATAATGTGTGACTTGTATATTTCTAGCAAGTTGTTCTCGACAGAGTGGTACCAATCTTTGAAGTAAATGCAATTCAATAAACAATGAACTCACACAAATAAATGTGGATGTATATGGTTTTAATATTGCAACTGGCTTCCCTGACATGGGTCCTCCTTAGCCACTTTCTATATGTAGTAAAAATCTAAAAAATACGGTTTTCATTTTTATTTCACAAATCTCCATCACTTTTTTTGCAATTAACAATTTAGAAAAAAAAATGCATGTAAACACTTTTACTCTTTATTTAAATATCTTAATAATGACTTAATTTTTCTTACACCAGTCCCAATGGAGAGAGATCTTTATTTAAAATGTATTAAAGACAATATCACATTTTTTAACTGAAACAAAGTTCAACCAAACTGAGCTAGCAACTATGTATTGATTCACATAACACATACATCTCTTACCCGTTCTTTGGATTAATAGAAAGAATACATAAATGAAAAATAAAAACTTGAAGAAAAATAAGAAAAACATTAAACTTTCTTTACTTTAAGAAAAATATTTACCAATAAAATTTACATATAATAGACTATATATATATTGTTAAATTATAATACAAAAAAAATATTAAATAATGAATAAAAAATAATTTAAATTTTGGTATTATTGTACCAACTTGCACCAACACAGAGCAACAGTTTCCAGTAGAAATGAGCAGTATATGTTGTGGCATCACATGGTCCATCTCTATACATGTGAACCACTGCATGTCTTGTCAGAAACGAAAAAGAGAGTGTTTTGTCTTTTACGTGTCATGCACGAATCTAAATGCATAACACGTAAAGACACCGTCTGGAAACTAACAAAATTGTGGCTTTTCTTTCTATTTTAAGAATTAGTCGGAAAACCTTTTAAAAAATTCATAGTGTTTCTTTTCTATGCGTATTTATATTTATATGTTTGACATATTCAAATTCAGTTTTTTTTTAAAGCAAAATATAAATAGAAATATTTTAGGATATCTCAACTCTATTATAAATAGAAATATTTTAGGGATGTTATTATAAGAAGAAAATTTTTCAAAACATAAATAAATGCATGAGAAAGCATATAAAGAATATGTGAAAAATTATAAAATATCATCCATGTTAATTTTGTCTTATATTTTCTTTCAAAAAATAAGTATGAGAAACTAGTTTTTGAAAATGAGACGGTATGTAGTGAGAACTTGAATGTTTAAAATCTACTTAATTATTTAATCTTTCTCAAGCAGTCAATAGGATGTAGACACCATTTTGTAAATGTTTTTTGGAACTCAATCCCTCCAAATCTTGTCCAACTCCAAGCTTATAGTTATGTATGTAAAAAAATCTTTACCGAATATCCTAAAAGATGATGACCTTGTTCCTATATATCTAAATAACTTTAATAAGTACTAACTACATCTTTCTCCACACATAGTTATCTTGTACACTCCATCTAGTCAGATTAAATATATTTTTTAATAATTAAATAATTTTTTATAGTGTGTTTAAATAGTGTTTACAATAATAAAAATTTCTCCTTTTAAAAAAAATATAAATTCTTGTGCACAAGAGAAAGTATAAAATTTGCAAAAAAAAGTGTATATTATCAATTATATTTTTATATTTAAACTTAAAAACTAAAGAAATTTATATGTTCTTAACCCTTCTAAAAATAATTATAAGATCTTAAAAAATAACTTTAAAATAGAAATAGGATAATTAAAATAATACATAAATATTTTATATCATACAAAATTATATCATATTCACTACTGTTGGGAGAATCCGAAGGAAAAAATCGGGAAGATCTCACAAGAATGAGAACTGAGTCAACATATAAGGGAATGACACCACCTTCAACCTAAAACCTTAAGGCATTAGGTTTGCGGGTCTTCTTTTTTATATGTTGCTCAACTTTCTCATTCCTACTCAATGTGGGTCTTAGACTCATACTTGAATATCTAACAATCTCCTCCTCAAGTAAGAGTCCCTTCCACATTGGTACACTTCCCCTCGAGCGGAAGCATTCTTAAACTCGAGTACATTACTCATGACCCCTCACTTGTACCGCCACATTGGTACACTCCCCATCGAGCAGAAGCATTCTCAAACCCGAGTACATTACTCATGACCCCTCACTTGTACCGTCGTTCACACACTTATATGACTTTCGATACACGGTCAAACTGCACTTGCCCAGGCCGCAAACCAAACCAACGACTCTGATACCACTTGTTAGGAGAATCCGAGGGGGAAACACCGGGGAGATCTCAAACAATGAGAACTAAGTAAACTCATATAAGGGAATGACGTCACCCTCAACCCAAAACCTTAAGACATTAGGTTTGTGGGTCTTCTTTCTTATATGTTGCTCAACTTTCTCATTCCTACCCAATGTGAGACTTCGATTCACACTTGAATATCTAACAATTACCTATGTGATTACTATTTCACTATTCATTTATTTTATTTCATACAAATTTAAATGTATTTAATTCTAACATCATTAATTATATTGTTTTTCTTTAATTTTAACAACAATAACATAAACATATTACGTGAAACAACCATATTAACGTAAAAAACGATTATGAAACTTCTTATATAAAGGTATAAAAGCTTTATCTAACAATTTTTTATTTTATTGTTATTTTATCTTCACTATATATATATATATATATATTAAAATATATTTATTATGTAAGTAACTTTCTCTTTAATATGATTTTAATATGGTCATTTCAATATTTTTATTTATTAAAATTTTATACAGTGTAGAAAAATATTTATTCATTTATTTTCACATAGGTACAGTAAACCATTGAAGATGACCAGCAACGCAGTTTTTAAAGAAGTTTTCTCACACTCTATAGATTTCTCTTTTAAATACATTATGAGCTGTGAAATAATTTAAAAATCAGTTCACATTTAGAAATATATCATAAGAAAGATGTTAATCTGTTCATATTTTTATTTTGAAGATTTTACATTTGGATTTACTTAAAAAGTGTTTATATACACGATGTTAAAATTTTGCATGCAACTTCCATTATTGCCAAATTAAATATTTATGTTTTTGCCCACAATTCTACACTTTCTTCACCTATTTCCACTAATGCGTATTTATAACTCAACTTCAAAGTTCCAACAAACTAAAACATTGCATCAGCTCACTAATATTTTAAGTCTAAGTTCTTCTTTTAGTTTAAATTGGTATCAATCTTCGTAATAAATGCAACTATATTTTTATCATTGCAAGTTTTAAATTTGTCACCAAGTTTTTTCATATAATTTACTTTTCTCATTTGTAAGCCAAATATAGCAACCATGCATAAAGATTCATATACTTTATTATTGTTAGGTACAAACTCCTTTATTGGTAAGATCAAATACATTTAATAGAAGAATATATATTACACGTGCTTTGTAGTCGTCTTAAATGATTTTGACTGAGATTAAAGTTGGGTGTGGCACTTTTTGAGCTAATGTATTCTATAATTAAACATTTTAAAATAAATATAAATTAAATTTGTATCAGAAGAAAAAGACAAAATTCATAAAATTCATGGTTAATTTTAAGGGTTCTATTGTATGGGTTATTGATAATCTAAATGAACCTATTTCAATCCAATTAAATTAAATTTGATTTAATTTATGATTATATCAAACTCGATTCAACCTAAATTAACTTACTTTTTAATTTAATGATAAATTTAATATAATTAACCAAATATTGACTCTTATACTTGTATTATAATTTCCATTTTATATTTTAAATTAGTTTGGATAAATTATTATAACTTAATTTATTAAGTTACTTAAAACTTTAAATTATTTTTTTATAAAAATTGTGTTATTTTTTAATTAAATTAATACTTATAAATTATATTTTTAACAATTTTTTTTTCAAAGTCTTAACTTAATTATTCAAACTCAATCCAATCCACTCAACATCCAATTGAATTGAGTTGAGTTTAACTTAAAAATATTAAAAACTCAACTAAACCTAATCTTATAATTAATATATATATATATATACATATACACTGAAAAATAGATTTGTTCAAATTTAACCTAATGTAACCTGCAAATACCTCTACTCTAATTAAGTACTACTAAAAATTAATTTAACTATCATTATAAATAATTATTAACTAATTGTATATAAAAATAAGTTATTAAACATTATTTAAAAAAACATGAACCCAACTAAAGAAAATTGTTGGATCCATCCTTTTAAACATTGGGTAGCCTGGTCCGAGGGAAAAATCGAAGTATCCTTACCCAACCCGACATGGATCTCATCTCATCTTTTCTTCCCAAAATTCATAGAAGCCTTATTTTTTATATTTATATCTTCTGTTTTTACTTTTTAATTGTAAGAACCTCACATTATTTTCTAAAGATTCCTGCTCGGAAAAAATACAAAAAAAAAAAATTGTCTGCACAAATCTCCATGACGTTTTTCCAAAAAAAAAAGATGATTTTACTGTGCTTATGATATTTATCACGGTAGAAAGGTTGTTGCTATATATAAAAGTTGGCGGAGGAGATTATTTCATCTTAAAAAGGGAAAACTTTCTCTAATTTTAATTCTCTCCTATACTTGTTATTTGTGAATACCCAATTTTACTCGGACAACAAAATAAAAAAAATGTAAAAAGTAGAGAATTAAAGAAAAATCAGCAAATGTTATGTTAATAAGTTGTTTTGACCTAATTTAAAAGAAAATCTAAAATAAGATTTTGTTTATTTCCTATTTTGGTTGAGGTCTCAATGAGGTATTAATTGGAAAGAGTGAAGATAATTATTCTCCAAACAAGTTTCTTAGTTCTTTGCAATCTTTGAATTAATTTAAAACAATTTTTAGTGTGATCTTTCTTACATATTTTTAATAATATTTTAAAATATAATTTATTTAAAATTTAAATGAAGTGACACGTTTAAAATGGCCAATTTATGATAATAGTTCAAACATAATCTATCCTATCCCATATGCTTGGTTTGGATGGGATGAGTTTCACTCATTTTTTATATAGACATTAGTTCAAGTGGCCATGACTAGAGAAGAGTGTTCTTTCCAATCTAGACAAAGTATCACACTTTAAAAACTCTTTTCTCTTGTTCAGAATCAAATCTACTGTCTCCTATCTAGATTTTATCACTAAAATAATGAAAAAATATTTTCAAAATGTATGAACTTGGGTAATTTTGATAAACTATATGGAAAGTTGTAAGTAATTTATAAAAGCAAGGCATTTCCGTGACTTTTCGGTCGTATAAAAAATTATTAGTTTAAGATTGGGTAAACCAAGGAAAACCATGTTGACATATTTGAACATTCCGACAGGAATGTGAGACGGTTTTGTTCAGTCTTTATTTATTGTAAGGGATAGGAGTTTTATTTATTTTTTTTTTATGAGGATCGAAGCATTTTTAAAGTGTTCCTGTTAATTGAAATTTTTCGCTGTTAAAAAAAAATGAAATAGTATTTGAAGTCTTTAAACTTAAATAACATATTGAGTTACAAAAATAAAAAAAAAATATTTTTTATTTAAAAATATATAATATATTAATTAAAGTGTGAATTTTATCAGAATCCTATATTGAAGTAAAAATTATAACAAAATTAATTAAAATTCATATAGTATAACATATATATATATATATATATATATATATATATATATATTCTTACATTATAATATAATAAATAATTAAACGAAAATATTAAATAATAAATAATAAATAATTTAAATTTTGTTATTATGTGAAAATATTTTTGTTATTATAAAACATAAATTTGTATTAAGATTTTATAATAATACTCTTTATTTTCATTTAAAATCTATTTCAACTCAAAATTATATTTGTAAAAATTATTTTATATTATTTTATTTTACAAAATAACAAATACTAGTATGTATCAAATAATCGAATATGTGAGCACCCAATAAAATTTTAATTTGAAAAGAGTTATACTTATAAAAATACTTTTTAAGTTAACGATAATTCAATTTTAATGTAGATATTTTAATATTCATATATTTTTTTATTTTATCATATCAATTAAATTATTTCTCAAAATTTTATTTATTTATCTTTATTTTTTCATTCACATTCTCCTCTTTTCTCTTAAAACATGATTGTGATATATTTATAATAGGAATAGTAAAGTTTTTGAGCACTATAAAAGGGGAGGCTTAGACGTAACATTCTGCATTAAGCAGAAACAGTGTTCATCAGTGAAGATGGCACGTAAAGGGTTTTTTCTCTTTCTGTTCTTCGCTCTCATTTCCACATTCCCATCCATCAGTTTTGCGCAGCAGCAGTCATCTGCTGTTGAAGTTCTTTCTCTCAATCGAAGCAGTTTTCCCACAGGCTTCGTTTTCGGTACTGGATCCGCGTCTTACCAGGTTAATGCTTTTCTTATTCTCTTCGCAAAACCCTTCACTTTTCACCCTAACCTCACTTCATTTTCTTATCTTTCTTCATCACATCTACCTATAGTACGAAGGTGCTGCAAACGAAGGTGGAAGAACACCAAGTGTATGGGATGCATACACCCACAAACATCCAGGTTTTCTTGCCTGTGTTTCAATCTCTCATAATATCATATAAATTATGTTATACTTTTAAACTTAAAAATAGTTCACAATAGTCTGATTATAAATGTGTATTAACTTGCAGAGAGGATAAGTGATCGAAGTAATGGAGATGTAGCAGTTGACCAATATCATCGCTACAAGGTAAACTCCATATTCTTAGTACGACAACATAGGATTAATCAAGAAACCAATTATCTCTCTCCATCAATGTAATTAATTATTTTTTTGCTGTTGTTTTCCATTCATTTATATAACAGGAAGATATTAAGATAATGAAGGATATGAATCTGGATGCATACAGGTTCTCCATCTCATGGTCTAGAATCCTACCAAGTGAGATAAAAGTTTATGAACAATTATAGTTTTTGTGATTATTGTAGTTGGATCTTTAATGTTAATGATGTCTGTCTTTTTTAAAAATTATTCATATCAAGGCGGAAAGCTTAGTGGAGGTGTAAACCAAGAAGGAATCAAATATTACAACAACCTCATCAATAATTTGCTAGCCAACGGTCAACATTCTTGCTTTACTCTCTTGTTTTTTTCTTAATTAAAGTTTACATTTTATAATAAGTGACAATAGTTATGTGTGGAATATTAACGTTGCAGGTCTACAACCATATGTGACACTTTTTCACTGGGATCTTCCCCAAACTTTGGAAGAAGAATACAGAGGTTTCTTAAGTCCTCGCGTTGTGTAAGATACCAAATTTAGTTTCTATTCAAAATCAGCAGTAACATATAATTACAAAAATATGCTATACATAAGTTATTAATTTTTTAAGATGACATGACATGAGACAACTAAATTAGATAGACACGTGACACGGGTCCAACTAAATTACATATTTTCTTAGGTTCCCATTACTACTTTAGTTTATTTTATCAAAATGACATAGCGAAACGAAATTAAATAAACAAGTGTACTTAGAATAAATGTACTTACACTCATATTATTTTGACTAAATTATATTTTAATGTAAAACAAATGAACATTGATTCAATTTATAGGAAATCCACCAAATAAACGTAAGAATGTTAAGAGTGTTTGAATCATGCACAATTCTTTATATATTTTCGTGGAATTTTAAAATATGGTCAAGGAATATTTGTTGTTTACAAAACAATTTTTTACATAGTTCAACTTTTTATGTACAAAGATTCTTTGAATGATATGTAAGAAGTTTCTTTTTATGTACTCTTCAGTAGATGTATTACGGGAGATATTTGATTTCTAATATGTTAAATTTTACACTAATTATCAATTTAAAATTGTGATTTTGATGTATTCTTGGTTTTCAGAGGTGATTTTCGAGACTACGCAGAAGTTTGTTTTAAATACTTTGGAGACAGGGTGAAATATTGGATTACTATAAATGAGCCATGGTCCTATAGTAACAACGGTTATGCAAATGGGATTTTTACACCAGGTCGATGCTCTAAATGGCAAAATTTAAATTGTCTAGGTGGTGACTCAGGAACAGAACCTTATATAGCTACACATTATCTACTACTTGCTCATGCAGCTGCTGTAGATGTGTACAGAAAAAAATTTAAGGTTTTTCTTAGCCTTCATGAGAACTTTTAAATCTTCATATATTATTAGATTTCCACATTGGTGTGAGGGTTCAAGTACCCCCGGTATAATTCTGTTGCTTATTTAACATTCAAAACACTTTTTGCAGAATTATCAAAAAGGAGTCATCGGCATAACACTTGTTTCCCATTGGTTTGAACCACATTCAAATAGCCAAGCAGATAAAGATGCTTCCGAACGAGCACTTGACTTCATGTTTGGATGGTAAGTGCTTAACTCTACAACATTAGAACACACATTATTGAAGAGAATGTATGCAATTGTTTTTATGTCTTTTGTTTTCAACCATTCTCAAATTTGATATTTTGATATGTAACAATAATTATAGGTACATGGAACCATTGACATCAGGGAAGTATCCAGAGAGCATGCGTTCCCTAGTTGGTAAACGATTGCCGAAGTTCTCTGCTCAAGAATCAAAACTTGTTGCTGGTTCAATGGATTTTCTTGGACTGAACTATTACACCACTTACTATGCTGCCAATGTATCCAAAACCAACAAACCAAGTTATACTACGGATGCTAATGCCCAACAATTAGGTGAGGAAGCCTTTCATCTATCAATTATTTAAGTTATAAATGTTGAATTTGTGAAACTCACGTTTTGCTTTTGTTTCCATTGGCCAGCTGCTCGCAACGGGGTTGCTATAGGTCCACGGGTATGTCTTTGGTCATGTCAAATTGTAGATACATATCCTTATTATTTTATTGATTTTTCTATAACTTAATTTGTAATTGTACATGCAGTTTGGTGCAGAATGGTTATATATCTATCCTAAAGGAATTAGACAATTGTTGCTCTATACCAAAACAAAGTACAAGAATCCTTTGATTTACATAACAGAAAATGGTAATCATATCAAAATTCATTTTTATTATCTTTAAAATATATTTTCAAGTAAATATTAAGATAAAATTATTAAAAATGTATAACTTTTTAATATAGTTTTGTACCTTTATTTGTAATTTTTTTTTATGTATTAATTCATGATATTTTATTTGTAGGAATGGGTGATCTCAATGATCCAACACTATCTGTAAAAGAAATGCTTCAAGATACTTATAGAATTGACTATTATCATCGTCATCTTTATTATCTACTCTCAGCAATCAGGTAATATATTGTTTATTATTTTTTACATATTAATATTTATTTGTTTCTTAAATCTAATTTAAATTTATTTTGCTAACTTTATAAGGGACGGGGTAAACGTAAAGGGCTATTTTGCATGGTCATTCTTGGACAACTTTGAATGGAAAGATGGTTATACTATACGGTTTGGATTAAACTTTGTGGATTACAAAAATGGTTTGAAGCGATATGCCAAACAATCTGCAAAATGGTTCAAAACTTTTCTTCAGAAATATTAGACTTGAGAGACAGGAGTATCATATTTCCTACCACACACTTTCTTATTAGAGTTTAGACTTTAGAAAGTCTTTTTAATGTAATGCACCTTATTTAATAATCTTCAATAAAGTGTGTGTTTGTTATTTTTTTATTAATTTAATGAAGCTTATTTAATATTTCCTCTTTCTGATCAAATCACATCAATATCTTATTAAAGTGAATAAAATTTATTGCATGATTTTTCTAAAAGAAACTCAAACAATGTAACATATGAATTATATAGTTTTTGGTATAATAAAACACACAAACTAAATATTATTATCTTAGGCTATATTTATATTACGTAATTAACTATATACATAACAAAAACTTATACCATATCCTGTCTCCCGCCTAATTCAAGAAGTGACATCCAACACCACCCAAACTCCGAGAGGATTTTTTTTAAAGTTGAGCTTGATGCAAATGTATAATTTAGAACATCTTGTACCCATTCAATTTACCGTCCAATTAATTTATTATTTTCCTTATTTTACAATCATATAATTTCAAATTATCATTTTTATTAAACTATCAATAATTTTTTTTCAAAAACATTCCTCTCCATAGTAAGTCATGAACTCAATGTGGTAACTCGTAAATACTTGCATACTTTCAAAATTAATTTTAAATCATGACTAATGAAATTAAGATAAATACTATATTACTGCCTAACTACATTAAAGATTTCATTTCTTAATAGTTACATGTCATCTACCTATATATGTATAGATGAACCAATCAACCATCAAATCATGAAATAAATCTGCATACATTCACAAGACCAACTTGTAATATTTCCATCAAACTAAAACTACAAAAAATCAATCAATCAATTTCACTCCTTTCACATTCAAAATCAATCTATACCTGTCAAATGAAAAAGTACACAATTTTCTTAAACACATTCATATTCATTTTTAAAATCTTTATAACTCAATTAAATTAAGTCAATTTGAACATAGAACTTGATATCTACACAGACATGTTATTTCAGTTTCCCTTACCTGTCTAAGAGGAGAATCACCTATAAAATATTTCAAGCTACTGCTTGAAGGATAACTCAACCTGCAACATATAGTTCTGATCAATGATCTAAACCAACCCTTAAGATCCAAAACGAACAATAATTATTCTTGATGTCGCACCTAAACCAAAATGGTAATCTACTAAGATTGTTCTACCTTACACCATAAATTAGACGGAGTATTTTTATCTTTGATATGAAACAAGAGAAAAACCATATTTTTTGAGAAAGAGAGAGAGCAGAAAAAACTATAAGATTCTGTTATCTAGAAAGAGTAATTTTTGTTAAAATAATCTTTTGAATCCTTATGTCAATAGAAATTAAAATATAAGTTATCTTTCTAAATAGATGAACTCAATAGTATCTCTTTAGTAAAAAAGGTATTTAATAATCTAAGATTTATCGTTCTTTAGATTATTTATTTTAATTTGCAATCAAATTTAATTTATCTTTAAAATTCTAATCACTAATTTAATTAGAGATCGATTTTAGAATTGTTGTTGATTATCACGAGTGAATTATAACCAATATTTGCAATTAAAAATATAGTCATAATTCCCATTTTTCTTTTTTTTTATTTAAGAATTGGTTGCAAAATTTAAAAAATTAATATAAATTTTAATTACTAATTCAGTTGTAAATTGTTCGTGAAAACTGATTATTTAGTAGTTATTTTATTCGCTATTATTGATAATTATTTTACTTTTTGTAAGGATAAAATTTTATACTTGTCAATAATTGCAAAATTAACGGGACTTGTTATATAAATTGATGAACAAAATGATTCTTATTTTCATGACATCTACAATACTTCATTTCAAATTTACAATACATAATAAAAGATAAATAAAATTTTTACATTGAACTCCCCATAAACTAACATACCATCTAATTAAAAGTGATAAAATTATAATGATAATAATAATAAAGATCATTTAGGTCATTAATGTAATTGTCATGAACATCATCAATACCTTGGTTCACATCATATGTAGAGTATTTAATGGAAGAGAGGTTGATATTAAAGACTAAATAAAGGTCTTCTAACTTATAATGTATTTGTTCATCATGTTGTTTCACATGTTTTTCCAATATTTTTATTTTTGAATTCCTTTGCAACACACTAAACATTTAATTTAACTATCTTAGTTTACATCTATGATCTCTACAATAACTAATGATTACTCTAACCTAATAAGCTTTCAATTTGTTCGGTGAATGAAGCTTGTAGTCAATTGAACAAAACTCATCAAAGTTCTTTTTCACATATATTTTTCAACAACCTTCAAATAGATTCCATTACCACTGATAAGTGTAGAAGGAAAGACATTTATGTCTCTTTATGTACTTTACTACTTCACCTCATGTAGATGCTTATAATATTTTTCCAACAAAATAAAAAAAAAATATTTTTACCTTTCCAAAATTCTAAATATTATATAGTATTTGTGACACAAAAACAAATAAATTTACTTAGGAGACAATTGAAATCAATCAATAATAATTAACTTACAGAAACACCAATGTAAGTGGTGCAACAATGAGTTAACTCATATTAAGACAAGTTATAACATAAAAGACAATAATAAAGGTAACAACAAAATATAGTATAATCATGCATTGAGAGTCACAAAAGTCAAGTCCAAATATTTAGTGAAATTTGCAAATACTAAGTTTTTTAAGAATTTCTCTTTATCTGTGTCTTTATGTTAAGCTTTTCAATGAAATTAATTCTTTTACTCAACAAATTAAAATAAAATAATTTTATAATTAAAATAAAATAAAAATAGAAAAAAATTATACTTTATTTTTAAACCTCTTATTTTAACTTTTAACATTAAAATAACTTTTTATGTAAAATTGAAAAATGTGTCATATACCTAAAGTTTACCCTAATAAGTTGGATTACGAAATTAACACAAACCTAACATAGTGAACACATAATAGAAAATTTAACTCAAATTTCAACCCTGAATTTAATTAACATATAAACATAAGCATCCAAAATAAAAATCTTAATAAGTGATTGTTGTGAGTTGTTTGGCTATTGCAAAGATGATTCTGTTCAGGATTCAAGGTTTAGAAGGTTTAGAAGAAGAGTTATGTAATGTGTATGCAAGGAAAAGGGTTCATGTCAACAAATAAAGTCCTACATTCATCTGCAAAACAAAAATATCAAGAACAAATTCTATCCACAAAAATAAAAATAATTGAGGAAAGAGGATTGAACCAAATTTTCATGATACTAAGTAAGTATACTTTTAATCGTTGGTTTGTTCACAATTTCATATAAACCAACATAGTGAGCACATAATAAAAAAAAATCGTTAAATTTAAACCTTGAACCTTGCAAAATATTTCTCTTTTCTAAAAAATAATTAATATGTAAATGGAGAGATTTGATAAGAAAAACAAAGCAAAATACGATTATCCTAAACATCTAAAAAAAATCTTAATTGAGGTTATTGTGCATTGTTTGACTGCCGCAACCGGAGAAAAGGTGGAAGCTATATGTTTACAGGAGACATAGAGAGTTGGAGAGTTGACTCTGTTACACATTGGGGGAAACAAGAATGACTGTACATTATCTGTGAGGAAATTGTTTATATATATATATATATATATATATATATATTATGCATTAACTGCATTAATTCTAACACATGAATGAGTGTGATGTGTTAATGACAATAGGATATATGTGAGTTGAATTATGATAGTATGATAGTAGAAATAGAAATTTAATATATGAATATGTATTATTTTTTTAACTCTTTAGGTTATTTTTTTTTGTTGTGGTATTTGTTTTATTTTTAAATATACGATGATCATATATTATATATAAACAGATGGTTTGATGATAAGTAGTGTAACTTCTCAATAAACTATAGAAATGTTTGATTTAATTTGATTGTAAGAAAATATTTTTATTAATTCTTATGTTATATCTTAAAATATATTATGAATGTATGAATATTATATTTAGGTCTATTATATAATTTTTATATAATAGACTTCATATATAATATGAGAAATATGGAATGTTATAAGATTGGTTGTTACTAATGATATTTCTAATATGTTAGGTATTAATTTTGGTAAAAATGCTTAACTAGTCTTCTAAAAGATATTGAGTATAGTAGATTGTATTCTTTTACTGAAAAGTGTTAAATGATTAAGATTCCTAATATATTTGTTAAGATTAATGCAATTGTAATTTATTATATGTATTCTATGTAAATATCAATATATATATATATATATATATATATATATATATATTTTTTTATATTTTATATATTATATATATTATATTTTAATATATATATATATATATATATATATATATATATATATATATATTTTTTTATATTTTATATATTATATATATTATATTTTAATATATATATATATATATATATATATATATATATATATATATACTGTATGATATTTTTTTAATTAATTCATTTTGTGTTTGTAGGTAATGTTACGATGATATTTAATACAAGATTAGATGATATTGTAAGTAGTAGCATAAAGAAAACTCATCATTAGATAGTTATTTTATAATATTTTTTGAGAACTTTCGTATGATCTGTACTATAAATAAGTATACTAACGTATATGTGTTCTATATTATTTTACATATTAACAAGAGAATGACATATTAAATGGGATGTTACAATATTTAAATTTCATCATCTTTTATATTTTACATAATATTGTAATTATTTGAATAAAACAAATGAAGTTTTTATTTTTATTTTCATCATTAGTTAAAAACATTTCAATTTTTTTTTTACTATTCTTTTCCTTAGTAAGGCTTAAGTTTGACCGAGAGATTCCATAAGTAGTTAACTTTTATCCATTATTTTTGTTAGTAATTTATGAGTTCTAAAATAATTAATAGTTTAAATAAATTTTTGGACGTTACCTTGATGAGAACGTAAAAGATTATCATTTGCATTTAATGAATTTTAGAATTTTTTTTATTTGATAAGATAACAAGCTCTTGTTTAGTGTTTAGAGTTGATTTCCTACTTGCACAATATATTAATATTAATGTATAAGAAGAAATATTTTTTTTCTTTATGCTTTAAAGTACACTTTTTATTTCAGGAGTTGAAAAGCTTTCAAATATACATTAATCTTTCATGCAAGTATTTATTTAATTTTTTTATTTAATATTCATATATATTTGAATTTTCAATACTCTTTTTTACGAACTTAAACGTTAAGTTCAATGTGTACATATCAGAAGATCATGTCATGTAGGACTTTCTAAGAACCTCACTTCTCCATCCTGAAAGAGTAACATTCCTTTCCCTTCAGAAAAAAAAAAAAAAAACTTAATTTCAATTATCTATTAACAATTGCTTTGATTTTTTGACTCTATTAGAAAATCTTTTCTTGGTGGTATTTGGATTTCAACATTTTTATACACGTTATTAACTTAAT